>Ga0207647_10000013_pt1 | contig 144052 bp, 134 predicted proteins | sample KBSCornC2_FD_184295 | JGI IMG/M metagenome (GOLD analysis project Ga0207647, IMG submission 184295) | Corn rhizosphere microbial communities from Kellogg Biological Station, Michigan, USA - C2 (SPAdes) (version 2) | ecosystem: Host-associated > Plants > Roots > Rhizosphere ...
GGCAGCGCCGACCTTGATGACGGCCACGCCGCCGGCCAGCTTGGCCACGCGCTCCTGCAGCTTCTCGCGGTCGTAGTCCGAAGAGGTCTCTTCGATCTGCGCCTTGATCTGGCCGATGCGCGACTGGATGCGCTCGGCTTCGCCGGCGCCGTCGATGATGGTGGTGTTTTCCTTGGTGATCACCACGCGCTTGGCGCGGCCCAGATCCGTGATGGTGGCCTTGTCGAGGGCCAGGCCCACTTCCTCGGAGATCACCACGCCGTTGGTCAGGATGGCGATGTCTTCCAGGATGGCCTTGCGACGGTCACCGAAGCCCGGCGCCTTCACGGCGGCGACCTTGACGATGCCGCGGATGGTGTTGACCACGAGGGTGGCCAGCGCTTCGCCTTCCACTTCCTCGGCGACGATCAGCAGCGGCTTGCCAGCCTTGGCGACGGCCTCGAGGACCGGCAGCAGCTCGCGCACGTTGGAGATCTTCTTGTCGTGGATGAGGATGAACGGGTCGTCCAGTTCAACCTGCTGCGACTGCTGGTTGTTGATGAAGTACGGCGACAGGTAGCCGCGATCGAACTGCATGCCTTCGACAACGTCGAGCTCGTTCTCGAGGCCCGAGCCTTCTTCAACCGTGATCACGCCTTCCTTGCCGACCTTCTTCATCGCGGTAGCGATGATGTCGCCGATGTTGGCATCGGAGTTGGCCGAGATGGTGCCGACCTGGGCGATGGCCTTGTCATCAGCGGTGGGCTTGGACAGGGACTTCAGCTCGCCGACGGCGGCCACGACGGCCTGGTCGATACCGCGCTTGAGGTCCATCGGGTTGATGCCGGCGGCCACGGCCTTGAGGCCTTCCTGGATGAACGCCTGGGCGAGGACGGTAGCCGTCGTGGTGCCGTCACCGGCCACGTCGGAGGTCTTCGAGGCGGCTTCCTTCACGATCTGGGCGCCGATGTTCTCGTACTTGTCGGCCAGCTCGATTTCCTTGGCGACCGAGACACCGTCCTTCGTGACGGTCGGGGTGCCGAAGCTCTTCTCGAGCACGACATTGCGGCCCTTCGGGCCCAGGGTGACCTTGACGGCGTTGGCGAGGGTGTTGACACCCTTCAGCATGCGCGCGCGGACGTCTTCGCCGAAGCGGACTTCTTTCGATGCCATGGGATAAATCCTTTGGAATTTAGTTTGAAAAGGGAGAGCGAGGGGTCAGGCGAGCGAAGCTCAGCCTTCGATGACCGCCACGATGTCGTCTTCCTTCAGGAAGACCAGCTCTTCGCCGTCGATCTTGATTTCCTGGCCGGCGTACTTGCCGAACAGGACCGTATCGCCTTCCTTCACCGACATCGGACGGACCTTGCCGTCTTCCTGGATGCGGCCATTACCAGCAGCGATGACCTTGCCGCGGGTGGGCTTTTCGGTGGCGCTGTCCGGAATGACGATACCGCCGGCGGAGACGCGCTCCTCTTCCAGGCGCTTGACGATGACGCGATCGTGCAACGGGCGCAGCTTGCTCATGGTAACTCCAAGCAGGTGATTGATATGAATAAGAAAATGGCCACCCCGTTAGCACTTGGTCGGGGTGAGTGCCAGAATTCTAGCCAAAGCACGCCCCTAATCGGAAGAGCTTTGGATGGCGCAGACATGGCGGCGTACCGAAACCGTTCAAGGGCTGGCGGTACAAAAAAGCTAACCCGGAAGTGTGGCAACGCGGCTGCAAGCTAATCCGCACTCACCCGGTCATAATCATCGACGCCCTGATCCATGGAGACACCATGCCGTCGTTCGCCCGCCTGATCCGGAGCCTGGCCGCGCTGGCCACTCTCACCCTGTTCGCCTTGCCCGCCCTGGCGCAGGACGACGACAACCTGCTGCCGGTGACCCAGGCTTTCCACCTGACCACCGATGCCAGCCAGCCGGGCGTGGTGAAGCTGCACTGGCGCATCGCGCCGGATTATTACCTCTACCGTGGCCGGATCAAGATCAAGGCAGCCGATGCTGCCGCGGTGAAGCTCGGTGAGCCGACCCTGCCCGATGGCATCAAGAAGCACGACGAGTACCTGGGCGACGTGGAGATCTACCACGGCGATATCGAGGCCACCCTCCCCTACACGCTTGCCGATGCGGGCAGCAAGACGCTGGCCCTGGATGTGCAGTACCAGGGTTGCCACGAGGTGGAACCGAAGATCTGCTACCCGCCCAACACCGAGCACCTGAAGCTCACCATTGGCGCTCCGTCGACCATCCCGACCGATGCCCCGCCCGCCGCCCCGGCCGCGAAGGGCAGTGGCGCTGCGCTGCTCGGCGCTCCGGCCGCCACCCCGGGTACGGATGCGCAGGCTCTCCCGGCCGACCAGGCGTTCCGCTTCGAAGCCCTGGCGAAGGACGGCAAGAGCCTGCTCCTGCGCTGGACCATGCCCAAGGACTATTACCTCTACCGGGACAAGACCGAGATCAAGGTGACCTCGCCGGCGGGCGTGACGGCTGGCGAGCCGGACTGGCCCAGCGGCATCGCCCATCACGATGAGCACTTTGGCGACACCATTGTCTATTTCGACCAGGTCGAAGTGCCGGTGCCGCTGAAGGGAGCGGACGCCGCGAAGAAGGTAGAGCTCGATATCGCCTACCAGGGCTGCCTGGAGAACGGCATCTGCTACCCGGTGATGACCCGGCACTTGAGCGCAGACCTCGCCTCCGGCGCCGTGACCGTGGGCAACGCCGGTGAGTCGGCCCCGACCGCCGCCGCGCCCGCGGAGGTCGCGCCGACACCCCCGCCGGCCAACCTGATGCCCGGTGGCGAAGCGAAAGTGGGCTTCATCGCCGCCATCGGCCTGGCCTTGCTGGGCGGCCTCATTCTGAACCTGATGCCCTGCGTGCTGCCGGTGCTCTCGTTGAAGGCGATCACCGTGCTGGAGAGTGGCGAAAGCCCGGCGGCCGCCCGCAAGCATGCGCTGTGGTACACCGCCGGCGTCATGCTGGCCTTCATCCTGCTTGGCCTGGTCGTGGTCGGGATCCGCGCGGCTGGGCACGGCCTCCAGTGGGGCGCGCAGTTCCAGCAGCCCGTGATCGTGGGCGCACTGGTCTACGTCATGCTGGCGATCGGCCTTTCCATGTCGGGCGTGTTCGAGGTGGGTGGGTCGCTAGGCAACGTCGGCAGCGGCCTGGCCTCACGCTCGGGCCCCACGGGCGACTTCTTTACCGGCGTGCTCGCCGTCGTGGTCGCAAGCCCATGCACCGCGCCATTCATGGGCTCGGCCATCGCGTTTGCCTTCGCGGCGCCGCTCTATGTGGCGTTCCTCATCTTCGTGGCCCTGGGCCTCGGCCTCGCGCTGCCGTTCCTGCTGATGGGTTTCGTGCCCGCCGTGGCGCGCATGCTGCCCCGCCCGGGCCGGTGGATGGAGACGCTGAAGCAGGCGCTCGCGTTCCCGATGTACCTCACGGCCGTGTGGTTGCTGTGGGTGCTGGCCAAGCAGCGTGGCGCCGATGCCGCAGCGCTGGTGCTGGGTGGTGGCGTGCTGCTGGCCATGGCCCTGTGGTGGTACGGGCGTAGCCGTGGTGGCCGGATCGCCTGGGTGTTCACGGCGGTCCTCGGCGTGGGTGCCGCGGCAGCGCTGTGGACCGTGCATGGGCTGCCCGCCCCGACCACCACGCAAGTGGCTTCGGACGGCTCGGTGCCGTATTCGCCGGCGAAACTCGCCGAACTTCGCGCCGCGGGCACGCCGGTGCTGGTCGACATGACCGCGGACTGGTGCATCACCTGCAAGGCCAACGAACGCGCGGTACTGGATACCGATGCGTTCCGTGACCTGCTCAAGCGCACCGGCACGGTCTATATGAAGGGCGACTGGACCGATGTGAATACCACCATCGCGGCGTTCCTCGAGCAGTGGCACTCGGTCGGCGTACCGCTCTACGTGGTGTACCCCAAGGGCGGCGGCGAAGGGAAGAAGCTTTCCACCGTGCTGACCCAGGAGACGGTACGCCAGGCGCTGGATGCCGCAGCGGGCCCATGAGGCGCGGGCCCACCTTCTGGATCGTGCTGCTTGCGGTGATCGCGGCAGCGCTGGGCCTGTGGCTTGAACACAGGCGCCAGCACCCGGCGGAAATCAACGGCGTCACGATCGCGGTGGTGGGTGACATGGCACCCGATGCCGTCTGGCTCAGCACGGATGGCAAACCGCGACCGTTGAAGGAATGGCGCGGCAAGAAGGTGCTAATCAACTTCTGGGCCACCTGGTGCGGGCCGTGCCGGCAGGAAATGCCGATGCTGAGCGCGGCCGCCAAAAGCGCGGGTGGGCATGGGATCGTGATGCTCGGGGTCGCCGAAGACATCGCACCGGCGGTCCGTGCCCACCTGGCCAGGTATCCGGTGGCGTACCCCATCGTCATCGGTGCCAGTGACGCCCCCGGCGGCTCGCTCTCGTTCGGCAACACCCGCCAGGTGCTGCCATACAGCGTCCTGGTTGGCCCGGATGGGCGTATCCTGCGCCGCAAGATGGGCACGTTCAGCGAGGCAGAACTCGCCGAATGGCTCGCGCCCTGAGTCTTTAGGAACCCCCCATGGATACCCTGCCCTCACACGAGGAAGCCATCGACGCGACGCGAACGTGGCTCGAACGTGCCGTCATCGGCCTGAACCTCTGCCCGTTCGCCAAGGCCGTGCACAAGAAGGGCCAGGTCCGCTACGTCGTGAGCGATGCCACCCAGCCGCTTCAGCTGCACGAAGACCTGGTGCGCGAGCTCGAGCTCCTGCGCGATACCGACCCGGAACAGATCGACACCACCTTGTTGATCCATCCCGGGGTGCTGGCCGACTTCATGGACTTCAACGAGTTTCTCGAAGTCGCGGACGATACCGTCGCCGACCTTGAGCTGGAGGGTGAGATTCAGGTCGCCAGCTTCCACCCGGATTTCCAGTTCGAAGGCACCGGCAGCGACGACATCACCAATTACACCAACCGTTCGCCCTTCCCTACGCTGCACCTGCTGCGCGAGGCGAGCATCGATAAGGCGGTTGCGGCGTTCCCGGATGCCTCGAAGATCTTCGAGGCGAACATGGAAACGCTGGACAAGCTCGGCATCGAAGGCTGGAACAAGCTTTTCGCCCTGTAGGAGCGCGCTGGCGCGCGATGGTGGCTGGCGGCGAGCACCCATCGCACGCAAGCGCGCTTCTGCAGGAAGGCCACCTCGACCATACGGCAGCGTGTGGAATGTTGCGATCTACCGCGAACTGCGGCGATCTCCACCGAACTGGACAACGCAGGCGGACAGGCGCACACTGCGCGGCGTTCCGGCATTCCGGACCACAGGCACAGGTGAACAGTGGCCAGGATCCTCGTCCTGCACGGACCCAACCTCAATCTTCTCGGCGTACGCGAACCCTCGGTGTATGGGCGCGAAACCCTGAACGATATCAACGCGTCGCTGCTGGCCCGCGCCCAGGCGGCAGGTCACGACCTCACGTACTACCAGTCCAACGCCGAGTACGAGCTGATCAACCGGATCCATCAGGCGCGCGATGAAGGCACCGCCTGGATCCTGATCAACCCGGCCGCGTTTACGCATACCTCGGTCGCGCTGCGCGATGCCCTGGCCGGCGTGGCCATCCCGTTTATCGAGATCCATCTTTCCAACCCGCATGCGCGTGAGCCGTTCCGGCACCACTCGTACATGTCGGATCTGGCCAGCGGCGTGATCTGCGGCTTCGGTGGCGATAGCTACCGGCTGGCCCTGGAAGCCGCCCTGCTGCGCCTGGCCGTCCCGGCCGCCTGATTCCCTTTTCGTGGCGCCACTGGCGCCCGCCCTACCACCACAAAGGTTTGTCCCATGGACCTGCGCAAGATCAAGAAGCTCATCGACCTGCTCGAGGAATCGAACCTCGCCGAGCTGGAAATCAAGGAAGGCGAAGAAGTGGTTCGCCTGTCGCGCGTGCCCAAGGGCGGCGTAGCTGTTGCCGCTCCGCAGGTCTACGCCGCACCGGCCGCTCCCGTGGCAGCCGCGGCACCCGTTGCCGCAGCCGCCCCTGCCGCCCCCGCGGCCGAGCCCGGCCTGCCGGCAGGCCACGTCGTGAAGGCACCGATGGTCGGCACGTTCTACGCCGCCTCCACCCCGGGCGCCCCGGCGTTCGCCGCCGTGGGCCAGCAGGTGAAGGCCGGTGAGACCATCGGCATCATCGAGGCGATGAAGATGTTCAACCAGATCGAAGCCGATGTATCGGGCACGGTCGTGGCGGTCCTGGTCGAGAATGGCCAGCCGGTGGAATTCGACGAACCGATGTTCGTCATCGCCTGAGGCAGTCGCCATGCTCGAGAAGGTCGTCATCGCCAACCGCGGCGAAATTGCGCTGCGCGTGCTGCGCGCATGCAATGCGCTCGGCATCAAGACGGTCGCGGTGCACTCCACCGTCGATCGCAACCTGAAGCACGTCGGCCTGGCCGATGAATCGGTGTGCATCGGCCCGGGTCCCTCGGCCGGCAGCTACCTCAATATTCCCGCGATCATCGCCGCCGCAGAGATCACCGATGCCGGCGCGATCCACCCGGGGTACGGCTTCCTGTCGGAAAACGCCAACTTCGCCGAACAGGTGGAGAAGTCGGGCTTCGTGTTCATCGGCCCCACCGCCGATGTCATCCGCCTTATGGGTGACAAGGTGGAAGCCATCCGTGCCATGAAGGCCGCCGGCGTGCCGTGCGTGCCCGGCTCGGGCGGCCCGCTGGGCGATGATGTGGACGAGAACATCCGCATCGCCCGCGAGATCGGCTACCCCGTAATCATCAAGGCCGCCGGTGGCGGCGGTGGCCGCGGCATGCGCGTCGTACGCACCGAGGCCCACCTGGCCAACTCCATCGTCATGACCAAGCAGGAAGCCAAGGCGGCTTTCAGCAATGATCAGGTCTACATGGAGAAGTTCCTGGAGAATCCGCGCCACGTGGAAATCCAGGTGCTGGCCGATGGCCAGGGCAATGCCATCCACCTGGGCGAGCGCGACTGCTCCATGCAGCGCCGCCACCAGAAGGTGGTGGAAGAAGCCCCAGCCCCGGGCATCACCCCGGAGCTGCGCGCCGAGATCGGCAAGGTCTGCGTGGATGCGTGCATCCGCATCGGCTACCGCGGCGCCGGCACGTTCGAGTTCCTGTTCGAGAACGGCCGCTTTTACTTCATCGAGATGAACACCCGTATCCAGGTGGAGCATCCGGTGACGGAGATGATCACGGGCATCGACCTGGTCCGCGAGCAGCTGCTGATCGCCAGCGGTCACAAGCTTTCGATCCGCCAGGAAGACATCGTGCTGACCGGCCACGCGATCGAATGCCGCGTTAACGCCGAAGACCCCGATACCTTCATGCCGAGCCCCGGCACGGTGAAGCGTTTCGAGGCACCGGGTGGCCCGGGCGTTCGCGTCGATACGCACCTGTACGACGGTTACCGCATTCCGCCGAACTATGACTCGATGATCGGCAAGATCATCGTGCATGGCCCGGATCGTGCCACCGCCATCGCGCGCATGCGCATGGCACTGAACGAAACGGTGATCGAAGGGGTGAAGTGCAACATCCCCCTGCAACAGCGGATCATGGCGGATGTGGGCTTCCAGCAGGGTGGGCAGAACATCCACTACCTGGAAAAGCGCATGGCGGAGCAGAAAGAGAAAGAAGCACCGCACGCCGAGTAAAAAAAATCCCGCCGAAAGGCGGGATTTTTTTGTGCGTCAGAGGCTCTTGCGCCGGCCGCTGATACGCACCCAGTCTTCCAGCGTGCGCACTTCCAGCTCCTCGAACCATTCGGCGTAACGCACCAGCAGTTCCTCGTGCTGGCCGAACAGGATGCCCGACAACGCAAACGGTGCACCCGGCTTCACCGCCGCGGCAAACGTCGGCGCCAACTCACCCAGCGGGCCAGCCAGGATATTGGCGACCAACACATCTGCGAGCTCGGTCGGTGCCTCGCCCGGCAGGTACACATCCAGCGACGCGGAAACCCCATTGCGCTCCGCGTTGTCGTGAGACGCGATCAACGCCTGCGGGTCGTTATCGATGCCCACGGCACGCGCCGCCCCGCACTTCAATGCGGCGATGGCGAGAATGCCGGAACCGCAGCCGTAATCGAGCACAAGCTGCCCCGCCATCTGCTGGCCATCGAGCCATTCCAGGCACATAGCCGTCGTGGGGTGCGTGCCGGTGCCAAAGGCAAGGCCCGGGTCCAGACGCACCACCACGATGCCGCCGTCTTCCGGCGGATCGATGTTCCAGGGGTACACCCACAGCCGGCGGCCAAACGGCATCGGCTTGAACTGATCCATCCAGGCGCGCTCCCAATCCTGGTCTTCCACTTCGCGCCATGTGATCTGCGAAGGCTCGATGAATGGAAGGTCATCCGCGATGGCGGCAGTGAGGCCGCGACGGTCCGCATCGATATCGAACAGGGCGTTCAGCACGATCTGGTTCCACAGCGGGATCTCACCTACGCCAGGCTCGAAGATCGCCTCTTCATCGGGTGTCTCCGCATCGGCATCCTGCAGCGTGACAGACAGGGCGCCGAGGTCTTCGAGCGCGGCTTCGACGCGCGGCTGTTCCGCGGCGCGGATCGTCAGGGATAGTTCAAGCCAGGGCATCGTGAGGCCGGAATGAGGGTTGGGACTGACGATTCTACCGGGCGCGCACGCTATGATCGAACGATGTACACCCAGTGCCCCGAGTGCCTCACCGTCTATAAAGTGGAAGCCGAACTGCTGGTGCCCGCCTGCGGGTGCCTGCGTTGCAGCCATTGCGGCGGCATCTTCAACGCACTGGGCACCTTGGCCGCCAACCTCCCGCCGGAGCCCTTCACGCGCCTGGTCGAGCACGCGCTGGACCAGGATCCGCCCGTGGCCGATGTCGCCGTGTTCCGGCCACGCCACCTACCCGAAGCCGCTGCCCCCGACCTCACCCAACCCGTCACGGTGGACGGCGCCGCCGAGATCGCGGAGGCCACGGCGGCCGTGGGCGAAGACTTCTCCCAACTCACCTTCACACCCAAATTCGCCCGTGCGGCGAAGCGACGCTCCTGGCGTAGCGCGGCATGGGTGACGGTGTGTGTCCTGCTTGTGCTGGGCCTGGGTGCGCAGCTTGCCTGGGCTAAACGCGACTCACTGGTCGCCGATCCCACCTTCGGCCCCGTGCTGCAAACTGGCTGCCAGGTGATCGGCTGCCAGCTTCCACTGGTCGCCGCGCCAGGGGAACTACGCCTGCTGGCCCGCGATGTGGAGCAGCACCCTTCCGTACCGGATGGCCTCCTGATCACGGCCAGCGTGCACAACGATGCCCGCTTCGCACAACCCTACCCGGTCGTCACGATCGTGCTTTCCGATGGCGATGGGCAGCGCCTCGCCATGCGCCGCTTCCAGCCGGAGGACTACGTGGGCGACGCCGCCGTGCGTGCCCACGGCCTGGCCGGCGGTGCCACGACGGCCATGGTCTTCGAGGTGCAAGACCCAGGCCAGCATGCCGTCGCTTTCGCATTCAGCTTCGAGTGACCATTCGAAAAAATTTCTTTTTGCAAGCCTGCACTTCGGCCCGGCAGGCGAGTACACTCAATCCCCTTCGCGACTTCCGGCCAGCCTTGCGCGGCGCCCGTGTCGCATCCGCGATCATGAGAACAAGAACCGTCCGGCGCCCTGGCTCCGGCGTGCGAGAGGGACATGCCTTGAACGCTGTGAGACTTACTGCCGCCGAGGCCGCCAACGAAACCTCCATGCAGAGTGCTCTCAGCGAATGCGTCAGCCGTACCGTGCGCCGCTACCTTGCGGACATTGGTGACACCGAAGGCGGTGAAGGCTTGCACGCGCTGGTGATCCGCGAGGTCGAAGGCCCCCTGCTCCGTGAAGTCCTGGCGTTCCACGAGGGCAACCAGAGCCGTGCCGCCGCCGCACTTGGCATCAACCGTGCCACGCTGCGCAAAAAGCTGGCCGCCCACGGCATTTCCTGATCCAACCGGCCGCCCGGCCTTTGGGCGGCTATAATGGCGCGCTTTCCCCTCCCGGAAAGTGTCCATGTCCACGCCCGACCTCGTCCCCGTCCGCCGCGCGCTTATCAGCGTCTCCGATAAGAGCGGCCTGACCGACCTCGCCCGCCGCCTCGCCGCGGCCAACGTCGAGATCCTCTCCACCGGTGGCTCCGCCAAGGCACTACGTGATGCGGGCATCCCCGTGCGCGATGTGGGTGACCTGACGGGCTTCCCCGAGATCATGGATGGCCGCGTGAAGACCCTGCACCCGAAGGTGCATGGTGGCCTCCTGGGCCGCCGTGGCAAGGATGATGCGGTGATGGCCGAGCATGGCATCGTGCCGATCGACCTGCTGGTGCTGAACCTCTACCCGTTCGAGCGCACCGTGGCCAACCCTGAATGCACGCTGGAGGACGCGATCGAAAACATCGATATCGGCGGCCCGGCCATGCTGCGCGCGGCGGCGAAAAACTGGAACGATGTGGGTGTGCTGACCGATCCGGCGCAATACGACACCGCACTCGCTGAGATTGAAGCGAACGGCGGCCTGTCGCGCGCTTCGCGCTTCGCATTCTCCGTCGCCGCGTTCAATCGCGTTTCGAACTACGACGCGGCGATCAGCGATTACCTCTCCGGCGTCACGCTCGATGACACGCACACCGCGGTGGCGGGCCACAGCGAATTCCCCGCGCAGTCGAACGGCCGTTTCGTGAAGGTGATGGACCTGCGCTACGGCGAGAATCCGCACCAGGCCGGTGCGTTCTACCGCGACCTGTACCCGGCCGCCGGCACGCTGGCCACGTTCCGCCAGTTGCAAGGCAAGGAACTCTCGTTCAACAACATCGCCGATGCCGATGCCGCGTGGGAATGCGTACGCCAGTTCGATGCGCCAGCCTGCGTGATCGTGAAGCACGCGAACCCGTGCGGCGTTGCGGTCGCGGCTGATCCGCTCGCGGCGTATGAACTGGCCTACGCGACCGACCCGACGTCCGCGTTTGGCGGCATCATCGCGTTCAACCGCCCGCTCGATGCGGAAACCGCGAAGGTGATCCTGAAGCGCCAGTTCGTGGAAGTGCTGATCGCCCCCGTCGTCGAGGCGGGTGCCGTGGACGAAGCCACGAAGAAGGCAAACGTCCGCGTTCTCGAAATCCCGATGGGCGATGGCCGCAATACCCACGACATCAAGCGTGTCGGTTCGGGCCTGCTGGTGCAGACCGCCGACCACCGCCAGGTAACGCGCGACGAACTTAAGGTAGTCAGCAAGGTGCAGCCCACCGCCGCCCAGCTCGACGATCTTCTGTTCGCATGGCGCGTGGCGAAGATGGTGAAATCCAATGCGATCGTCTACGCGAAGGACCAGCGCACGATCGGCGTGGGCGCCGGCCAGATGAGCCGCGTGGTCAGTGCGAAGATCGCCGGGCTGAAGGCCGAGGAAGCCGGCCTGGTCGTGCCGGGCAGCGTCATGGCCTCCGATGCGTTCTTCCCCTTCCGCGATGGTATCGATGCGGCGGCGGCCGCAGGCATCGCGGCGGTGATTCAGCCGGGCGGTTCCATGCGCGATAGCGAAGTGATTGCCGCAGCCGATGAACACGGCATGGCGATGGTCTTCACCGGCATCCGCCACTTCCGCCACTAACAAAAAAGGGCCGCCCATCTGGCGGCCCTTTTTTATCGTGCCCTGTAGGAGCGCGCTTGCGCGCGATCCCCGTCACAACGAAAACCGATTACCTCCCCGTCACCGATCGCGCACAAGGCGCGCTCCAACGGGGGCATCCGCCACGTTTTTCCGCACCGCGTACTTCCGTGCCAGCACGGCGCATGTCATCAGCTGGATCTGGTGGAACAGCATGATCGGCAGCACGATCAGGCCCAGCGGGTGGCCGGCGAACAACACCTTAGCCATCGGCACGCCCGAGGCCAGGCTCTTCTTCGAGCCGCAGAACACGATGGTGATTTCATCGGCGGTATCGAAGCCGAGAGCGCGCGCGCCATAACGCGTGGCAAGCAGCGCCAGCGCAAGCAACACGGCATTGACGACCACCAGACCGGCAAGCACCGGCAGTGGCAGCTGGTGCCACAGGCCCTGCAACACGGCCGCGCTGAACGCGGTGTACACCACCAGCAGGATGGAGCCGCGATCGACGAAGGTCAGCAGGACCGCGTGCTTGCGCACCCAGCCGCCGATCCAGCGCTGGGCCACCTGGCCGGCCACGAACGGCACGAACAGCTGCACGACGATCGCGCCGATCGAATGCCATGACAGCGCCCCCTGCCCCGAGCCGGCGATCATCAAACCCACCAGTAACGGCGTGATGAAGATACCCAGCAGACTCGATGCCGACGCCGAGACAATGGCCGCAGGAACGTTGCCGCGGGCGATCGAGGTGAAGGCGATCGATGACTGTACTGTGGAAGGCAGCGTGCACAGGAACAGGATGCCGAGGTAGAGGTCAGGCGATACGAGCGGCGAAAGCACGGGCTTGAGCACCAGGCCCAGCAACGGGAACAGCACAAAGGTGCTGGCAAGTACGGTCAGGTGCAGGCGCCAGTTGGTCATGCCGGAAACGACCGCATCCCGGGACAGCTTTGCGCCATGCAGGAAGAACAGCAAGGCGATGGCGATATCGGTTAGCACGCCGAAACCCTGGGCCACCACGCCGCGGCACGGCAGGAAACTGGCCAGCAACACCGTGGCGATCAGGGAAAGCGTGAATCCATCAGGCAGGAAGCGGCGCATGGCGAGGTCAGGCAGCGTGGATGAGGTGCTTATTGCACCGCTCTCGCGCTGATAAGGCAAATCGTTTTATCTGATCCGGTGATAAGATATTCACATGAATGTCTCGATGCGCCAGCTTCGCGCCTTCCTCGCCGTGGCGGAACACCGGCATTTCCGCCGGGCCGCCGAGGCGCTGCACCTCACGCAGCCCGCCGTCAGCCGGCTCATCGCCGATCTCGAGGCCGAGCTCGATGTCCGGCTGTTCGATCGAAGCACCCGCGAGGTCAATCCCACGGAGGCTGGGCGCTACCTCGAGCAAGCCCTGGCCCGGGTACTGGATGAGCTCGACGGGGTACTCGGCCACGCCCGAACCCAGGCCGATCCGCTGCGCGGCCGGGTGCGTATCGCAGCGGTGCCGACCCTGTCGGCGGGCCTCGTGCCTGCCGGCATCGCCCGGTGCGCCGCCGATGCGCCTTCCATCGAGATCATCCTGCGTGACCAGAACCAGGCCCAGGTGCTGGATGCGGTGCGCGGCGGCGAAGTGGATTTCGGGCTGACGGTGGAGCCGGCCACGCATGAAGCGTTTGATGCCGAGACGATCCTGCGTGACCCGTTCCGGGTCGTGTGCCGCGCCGACCATCGCTTCGCCGCACGAGGCGCCGTGGCATGGGCGGCGTTGTCGGGTGAGCCCCTGGTCCTGCTCGATCACGCCTCGGGCAGCCGCCGCCTGATCGATGCCGCCCTCGCCCGGCAGGGTGTCGAGGCGAACGTCGCGATCGAAGTAGGCCACCCGCACACCGCGTTCCGCATGGTGGAGGCCGGCCTCGGCATCACCATTACACCGGCACTCTCACTCGATGCGCTGCGCCCGGGCCTGGTGGCGCTGGACCTCACGCCCGAGGCATACCGCAACGTCACGCTGCTGCGCCGGCGCGCCCGCTCCCTATCGCCACCCGCACAAACGGTGTGGGACACCTTCCGCGACATCGCACTCACGCTGGCTTGAACGCCGTGCCACGATCCTTGGCACCTTCCGGCAAGGAGATCGCGCATGGCCTACCAGCTCTACTACTGGACCGGCATCCAGGGCCGCGGGGAATTCGTCCGCCTGGCCCTTGAAGACGCTGCGGCGGCCTACGTCGATGTGGCACGTGAGGAGGGCGATGGCGTGATGACGGCCTGGCTCGACGGCGAGCACGACGGTGCCCTGCCCTACGCCCCGCCGTTCCTGAAGTCCGGGCGTCTCGTGATCGCGCAGGTAGCCAATATCCTGCAGTACCTGGCGCCGCGCCACGGGCTGGTTCCGGAAACGGAATCGAAACGGATCTACGCCCACCAGTTGCAACTGACGATCGCCGACCTCGTGGCAGAGGCGCACGACGTGCACCACCCGGTCGGTGCCGGGCTGTATTACGAAGACCAGAAGGACGAAGCCAAGCGGCGTGCAAAGGAATTCCGCGAGTCGCGGATTCCCAAGTTCCTGCATTACTTCGAGAAGGTGCTGGACCGAAACGGCGGGAAACACGCCCAGCGCGAGTTCACCTACGTGGACCTGTCGCTGTTCCAGGTGATGTCGGGCCTGGCTTACGCGTTCCCAAAGTGCATGGCCCGACAGAAACTGCCGTTGCTACGGGACCTGGCCAAGCGCGTGGAAACGCGGCCTAACATCGCGGCATATCTCGCCTCGAGCCGCCGCGTACCGCATAGCGAAGACGGCATCTTCCGCCACTACGCCGAACTGGACGGCTAATGGACGGCCACGCGAACCGGCTGTTGTAGGAGCGCGCTGGCGCGCGATGGGTGCTCGCGCCAGTCACAATCGCGCGCAAACGCGCTCCTACAGGAGCATGGCCATGACGGATCAGTCGGAGCCCGCCGGCTTGGGCGCTGCGCCCCACTCGTAAACCTTGAAGTAGACCGGGTCCACCTTCGAAACGCCCGGATCACGGACCAGCTTGCCGTCGGGGTTGGCCATGACCTGGTAGGGCACGCCGTTCTTCGGGGTCACGCGAATCATGGTGAGCTTGCCGCCAGTGCGGTATTCCTCAACCGTGTCGGTGCCTTCGGTGTGCACAGTCACCTGGGGCGCCGGGTTGCCCTTGCCATCGACCGGGGTGCCATCGTCACGCATGGCCGGCAGGTTAGCGGCGGTGACCTTGCTGCCCTGCGCATCCGAGGTCGCCGGCGTGGACTGGGTTTCCTGCGACTGGTCGTACGGCACCGGCTTTTCGATGGGTGCCTTGCCAGAACGGTCCGGCTCGCCGGCCTTCACACCCGGATCGTTCAGCCCCGGCGGCGGGAGCGCCTTCATCTGCTTCGGGTCCTGCGTGGTCTGTGCCACGGCCGGCAGGGCCAGGGCCAATAGCAGTGCCGCGGCAAGGGCGTGCGTGCGTTTCATGGGAGATCTCCATCCGGGGGTAGCGAGCATAGCAAGCCGTGGGTCCCACGCCACGTGAACAGGCGCCCCCGGGCAGCCCGTGAGAGAATCGGGGCATGCCTACGCTCACCCTTATCGACGGGTCCTCGTACCTGTACCGCGCGTTCCACGCGCTGCCGCCCCTGACCAATGCGCACGGTGAACCGACCGGCGCCTTGTTCGGCATCGTCAACATGCTGCGCACCACCATGAAGGCGGGTTCCGATTACGTCGCCTTCGTGTGCGATGCCCCGGGGCGCACCTTCCGCGACGACCTGTACCCGGAGTACAAGGCCAATCGCCCGTCCATGCCGGATGACCTGCGCGCGCAGGTCGAACCGATGATGAAGATCGTGGGCGCCCTGGGGTTCCCCATCCTCTGTGTGACGGGTGTCGAGGCTGATGACGTGATCGGCACGTTGGCCCGCCAGGCCAGCGCTGCAGGCATCCACACCATCATCTCTACCGGTGACAAGGATTTCGCCCAGCTGGTGGGGCCGGATATCCAGCTCATCAACACGATGACCAACACCACGATGGATACCGAGGGTGTCATCGCGAAGTTCGGCGTTCGCCCGGAACAGATCGTGGATTACCTCACGCTCGTCGGCGACAGCATCGATAACGTGCCCGGCGTGGAAAAGTGCGGCCCGAAGACGGCCGCGAAATGGCTGGCGGAATACCCCGACCTGGACGCACTGATCGCAAGCGCCGACAAGATCAGCGGCAAGATCGGCGAGAACCTGCGCGCGGCGATTCCGCGCCTGCCGCTATCGCGCGAGCTGGTCACGATCCGCACCGACGTCCCCCTCGACCAGGCACCGGCGGACCTGGCCATGCGCCCGCGTGACGTGGAGGCACTGCGCGAGCTTTACGCGCGCTACGACTTCAAGGCCGCGTTGAAGGAACTCGACAGCGGTGGCGAGGCCCCGGCGAGCGCCGCAGCCCCTACCGTCGCCGTAGCGCCAGCACCTGTCGTGGCGACGGATGTGTATGCCGGGCCGGGCGAGTACGAGCTGGTGCTCACCGAAGATCGCCTCGCCGCGTGGCTGGAAAAGCTCGAGACCGCGGCGTTGATCGCTTTCGATACCGAGACCACCAGCATCGATTCCATGCTGGCCGAGATCGTTGGCGTATCGCTCGCGGTCGAACCCGGCAAGGCCTGCTATATCCCCGTAGCCCATGATTACCCGGGCGCCCCGGCGCAGCTCGCGCGCGAACACGTGCTGGCCGCGCTCAAACCCATCCTGGAAGACGCATCGCGACCCAAGGTAGGCCAGCACGGCAAGTACGATATCAATGTGCTGTCGCACTACGGCATCGCGGTGAAGGGTCTTGCGCACGACACCATGCTGGAGTCGTACATCTTCAACGCCACCGCCACGCGCCATGACATGGATTCGCTCGCCCAGCGCTACCTTGGCTACACCACGGTGAAGTACGAAGAGATCTGCGGCAAGGGCGCCAAACAGATCTCGTTCTCGCAGGTGGATATCGATACGGCCGGCAAATACGCCGCCGAGGATGCCGACATCACGCTACGCCTGCACCATGCGCTGTGGCCACGGCTCGAGGCTGAGCCGACCCTGCGCTCGGTCTACCTCGACATTGAAATTCCGGTGGTGCCGGTGCTCGCGAAGATGGAGCAGACCGGCGTATTGATCGATGCCAACGAGCTGCGCATGCAGAGCCAGGAGCTCGGCAAGCGCATGCTCGAGCTGCAGCAGAAGGCTTACGCGGCGGCTGGCCATGAATTCAACATGGATTCGCCCAAGCAGCTGCAAGCCGTGCTGTTCGAAGAACTGGGATTGCCGGCCAAGCTGAAGACGCCGACGGGCCAACCTTCGACCAACGAAGAAGCCCTGGAAGCCCTCGCCGATTCGCACGAGCTGCCGCGCCTGATCCTGGATTACCGCGGACTGGCGAAACTGCGTTCCACCTATACCGACAAACTCGCCGGCATCGTGAACCCGCGCACCGGTCGCGTGCATACGAGCTACCACCAGGGCGCCGTGGCAACGGGCCGCATCAGCTCGTCCGATCCGAACCTGCAGAACATCCCGGTGCGTACCGAGGAAGGCCGACGCATTCGCCAGGCGTTCGTCGCGCCGCCAGGCTGGCGCATCGTTGCGGCCGACTACTCGCAGATCGAGCTGCGCATCATGGCCCATCTCTCGGGCGATGAGGGCCTGGTGCGCGCGTTCTCCGAAGGTGGCGACGTGCACCGCGCCACCGCGGCGGAAGTCTTCGGCGTACCGCCCGAGGAGGTCACCAGCAACCAGCGCCGTGCGGCCAAGGCCATCAACTTCGGCCTCATGTACGGCATGAGTGCGTTTGGCCTCGCCCGCCAACTCGGTGTGGACCGCGGCGAAGCCTCCGATTACATGGCGCGCTACTTCTCGCGCTTCGCAGGCGTGCGTGCCTTCATGGATGCTACGCGCGAACAAGCGCACCAGGTCGGTTACGTCGAAACGCTGTTCGGCCGCCGCTTGTACCTTGAAAACCTGAAGTCGCGGAACCAGGCATTGCGTGCGGGTGCCGAACGCGCGGCCATCAACGCGCCCATGCAGGGCACGGCGGCGGATATCATCAAGCGCGCCATGATTGCCGTGGCCGCCTGGATCGAAGGGCGCGACGATGTGCGCCTGCTCATGCAGGTGCACGATGAACTGGTCCTCGAAGTTCGCGAGGACGCCGTCGACGCCGTAAAGGTTGCGGTTGAAACCAAGATGAGTGGCGCGGCCACCCTGAGCGTCCCTCTACAGGTGTCCGTTGGCGTCGGTGCGAACTGGGATGAGGCGCACTAACCGTCATTTGGACGTCTAAATCGTAAGAATTTCGTTCACGGGCTCCTGCGGCACCAGCCAAGTGACTGATTTTCATGGCCATGAACGAAGCCTGAGTTTTTTTCGAAATTCATTGCAACTTCTGGCCCCGCCAGCCGTCTATATCTACGGACGCACGCAACGGCGTCCCATCGGTGGGCCCCACCTCCCTGGGGCCACCTCCGTGGATGGCAAGTCTTCCCCTGGGCGTGCCATCCCACCCCGCCCCGGCAGCTCCCCTGGCTGCCGGGTTTTTTTTTGCCCCGCATCACGGATCCAGGCGGACCCAGCGCTTGTCCACCCTGGCGCAGACATGCTGGTCACTGCCTGGGCACGGAGCGAGCCTGCCAGCCGCCTGCGCCGCATTGACCTGACGAACCCACCGCGTTTCACGCAAGCTGTGCTGCGCCTCCCATATCGCGTAACCCGCCGTGCCGATCACGGCGAACGATCCGATCGTCGAGGCGATGAAGGCCTTCCAGGCGAAGGCCGTTTGCAGTCGCCCGCCCGACACCATGCGCGACTCCAGCTGGGAGGCGGCGTTCTCGAGCCGAATCTCTGATGCGCGGATCACCTCGCCGAATCGCTGGATAGCGTCCGTGGTGCCCGCGTCCAATGCTTCGCTCGCGGCCTGGCGCAAGTCCGCCGATACCTGCGCCGATGCCGTCAACGCGTGCTGCACCCGATGCCCCATCGCCTGGCTCGCCTGCACAGTCTGCTTTGCGACCGCGTCCAGCCGTTTCTCGATTCGCCCCGTCACCGCCGCCAGTTTCACCGCAAGCGATTTCACATCGTCTTCGTCCATGGCACCCACGCTCCTTACATTGACATCGCCATCGAGGGCGCCTGCTGTTGATCTTGCTGCTGTTGTTGTTGGGCCAGCATCTGCTCGGTGAGTGCTTGCTGTTGATTGTGTTCCAGGCCGTTCTGGAGGAAGTCCTGGCCCTCGTACGACTTCAGGTAGTCGCGACCGACATCGTCGAAGGCTCTGTCATCGCCGGCATTCGCCGCGGCGACAAGCCGATCGAACGGATCGCCCTGTTCCATCGAAGGTTGGCGTTCCGCCTCGCTCAAGGGAATCTGCCACCACGCCATATCCGGCAGCGGCCTCGTCGTTTCTTGATTCAGGTCGCTCCCCGGCATGGGGTCGCGGATCGTACGGATGTCACCCGGTGCGTGCGACGGAAGATAGTTAAGCTTGCCGTCAACGCCCCTGGATTCTGCGGTGCCGAAACGCCGATCCGTCCTTTGGATGCCAGCGTGGTTTAGCGCGGCCCATGTGTAGTCGACGCAGTTGTTACGGAAATCCTTGTATGTCAGGTCAAAGCCATAGCGATCGGGATTGGGGCCGAACTCATTGAGCTTGTCGAACTGCTCCTTAGATACTTCGAGAGTGCGTGCATACATCGGATCCTGGTAGGCGTCAGCGTCATTTGTCTTCGGCTCGCCTCGCCCGTAGATATCACCATGTTTCGCTGGCGCAAAGCCCCAGCTGCGCTTCTGCTCGCCATCGTCGGTCTGATAATAGACATGCCCTGGCACCGACCGGGTTAGATGTTCCTTACCGTGAATATCAAACTCGCGTATTACCGTTCCCGGAGCCGCCGCATAGACGGTGACTGTGTATCGCTTGGCGTCCATGTCGCCTCCTTACTTAAAATGCCTGTATTCACGCTCAACGGTTAACCATGACGCGATCGGTGCGAAGACCTCAGCATCGTCTAACGTCTCGACTTCGAAACGGTACCGTCCGTAGTCAGGCGGCATGAACCGAACTACCTCCATGTGTGCCACGCGGCCGTCCGTGCTACTCATCGAAACATTCGCAATATCTGTTCCGCGTTCCTCCATGCTTACCGGGTAGCAGTACATTTTTCTGGAGGGGTCATACTCTTGCGCGTGATCATCCACGGGCACCGGCTCCTCGTGTCCGCGCGCGTCTATACGGAACAACCTGACCTTGAGGTACAGCCGCGAGGTTGGCGTGCGACTCCAAAAGGACTGAAGCGGGTCGCCCGTTTCGGGCCTTATGTACTTGAACGCCAACATGTAGCTTCTTCGGATTTCAACATTCGTCGGAACGCTGAAGGGCACGCTGATGGTGTTTCCCTTCCGCGCCACCGAGAACGGTGCGCTCGCAAACGGTGGCACCGCCTTCTCCGCACACGCGCTTAGCGCGACACACACTGCCATCGATGCCACCACCGTCGCTCGCATTCCATCCTCCGTTGTCCAAGCGCCCAGCATGCGTGTCTGGACGCGCCATGTAAACACCTAACTGATTGAGATATATAGCAATTGAGACGCGCCTCATGAGAATTTCGCCCATTTATGGGGCTGTTGCGGCGTGACTTGACACCGGTGTCAGTCCGTTACACCCTGATGACGAATCCGGTGCGGGGGCATGCGGATGGCGTGATCCACCCTTTGGGTCGAAGCGTTGGGGAAAAACGGGGATGCTCTTTCTCGCGGGCGATATTGGCGGTACGAACGGCCACGTTGCGCTTATGCGTGCGGCCGACGACCGTCCCGGTCACATCGAGACGCTTGCGTACCGCGTGTTCCCCTGCGCGGCGTTTCCGTCGCTCGCCGACCTGATCAAAACCTTTATCGATAGCGAGGTCCGTGCACCGGTATCGCATTGCGTGCTCGCGTGTGCCGGCCAGGTGATGGGCGATGAGGTCGCGAACGACAACCTCGCCTGGCCGATCCTTCCAGCCGCGTTGCGCGCCACGCTGGGCCTGGCCGATGTCGCGGTTCTCAATGATTTCGAAGCGCTCGGGTACGCCATCGAGGGTCCGCTCGCCGAAAGCGGCCGTCATCTGTGCGGGCCTCAGGCGCGTGGCCCGGGGCCGTCGCTGGTCGTCGGCCCGGGAACGGGGCTGGGCGCTGCGATCTACGTGCCCCACGCCAACGGCGGGATCGTGCTGACGACCGAAGCCGGGCAGATGGATTTCGCACCGCATTCGCTCCGCGAGCGCGAGGTGCTTGCCTGGCTGGCTCCCGAGGGCGGCTACGTGCCCGTTGAGCTCATCGTCTCCGGGCCTGGCCTGCTCACGGCTTACGAGGCTTTGTGCGCGCTGGATGGCGTGGCGCCGTCGCTGGCTACGCCGAAAGCCGTCACCGCCGCAGCTACCGCGCAAAGCGACCATCGTGCGACGGAAGCCGTGGCTCTGTTTTGTGACGCCCTGGGTAGCTTCACCGGCAACCTCGCCATGACCTACCTGCCGACCGGCGGCATCTTCCTCGCCGGCGGGTTCCTCTCATCCATCTTCGACCTGCTCAAGCAGAGCGCCTTTGAAGAGCGCTTCCTGCATGGGCGAAGCGTCCGGGGCATGCTGGCCCAGGTGCCGGTGTGGGTGACCGAGCACGGTAGCCATGGTGTGCAGGGCGCCGCACGCTGGTACATGCAGCATCGCGAAGCGACGCGTGCGGCGTTTGCCGAGGGCGCCGTCGCATGACGCCGCGGCCGCCATTGACGCGGGTCCGCCGGCTCATCGTGGCGGGCATCGTAGCGGCTATCAGCACCGTCGCTGCGGCCGCGTGCGCTGCAGACGTGGCGCCACCCGCATGGTCGTTACTGCCTGCACCGGCCGTTGCAAAGCCGGCGGGCACCGGGGTGGTGACCCTCCAAGGCGGTGCCACCGTAACGATACGCGGCAGCGACTCAACCGCGTTGAAGGCCGTGGTGGATAACTTCACCCACCGTGTCACCAGCGTACGCGGGCTGCCACTACGCACGGTCGCCAGCGGCACCGGCGCCGCCACGATCACGTTTGAGATCAAACCTGATGCTGCCGCCGAGGGCGATGAAGGCTACGCCATCACCATCGACAAGGCCGGGATCCTCATTACGGCGCGCACCGTGCGTGGCGCATTCAACGGCAGCGCGACCGCATGGCAGCTGCTCACGCCACCGGGCTGGACACGCGGCGCCATGGCGCGCGTGCCCTACGGCACCATCGAGGACCACCCGCGGTTCGCCTGGCGCGCGCTGTTGCTCGACTCCAGCCGGCACTACCAGAGCGCCGACGAGATCAAGCAGCTCATCGACTGGATGTCGCTCGATAAGCTCAACGTCCTTGTGTGGCACATCACCGATGACCAGGGCTGGCGCCTGCCCGTTCCCAAGTATCCCGAGCTGACCACCAAGGGTGCATGCCGGGTGGCCGTAGGCAACGACGGCGAGGTATCGGGAGGCCACGACAAGCCGTACTGCAAGGCTTACTCCGAAGCCGAGATCAGCGATATCGTGCGCTATGCCAGCGAACGCAACGTCGATGTGGTCCCAGAGATCGACCTGCCCGGCCACTCGCAGGCCACCATCGCCGCCTATCCATGGCTAGGTGTGACGGGCAAGCGGCCGCCGGTCTGGACCGATTGGGGTGTCAGCCCGTGGTTGCTCAACCCGAACGCCAAAACGCTGACGTTCGTCAACGACGTGATGGACCAGGTGATGCGGCTGTTCCCGTCGCGTTATGTGTCCATCGGTGGCGATGAGGCGGATAAGCAACAGTGGAACGCCTCGCCGGAAGTCAACGCGCAGATGAAAGCGCTGAAGCTTTCCAGCATGGACGAGCTACAAGGCTGGTTCATGCAACAGGTCGCCACCTATCTCGTCGCGCATGGGCGCACGCCCGTGGGTTGGGACGACGAAGTGGACGCGGGTGTCGCCCTGCCCCGCGAGCAGGTCGTGATGTCATGGCACGGCGATCACGATGAACGCGTGGCCCTGGCAGCCCTGCGCCAAGGCCACGACGTCGTCATGACGCCACAGGAATCGTTGTACTTCGATCACCTGCAGTCGGACCATCCGGATGAATGGGCCGGCCCGCCTCCGGTCGTGTCGCTGCGCCAGGCGTACGACACGCAGATCATTCCCCCGGGCACCACCCCTGCTGAAGCCAGGCACATCATCGGCGTACAGGCCGGGTTGTGGGCCGAGGAATTGCTAACGTTCCAGAATCACCAGCACGCCACATTCCCGCGAATCGCCGCGTTGGCCGAGCTTGGCTGGTCGCCTGCCACCGGGCACGACTGGCATGGGTTCCTGGTGCGGCTGCCCGCCGAACTGCGGCGTTACCGCGCCCTTGGTATCGGCGCCGCGGACACGGCATTCGCGCCCACCTTCGATGTGTCGCGCGCAGAAGGCGGCTTCCGCGTCGCGCTGACCAACCAGGTCGATGGCGGTGCCATCCGTTACACGACGGACGGCACCACGCCTGGCCCCCGCTCCTCGCTCTACACAAAGCCTTTCACGCAGCCCGCCGGTACCACCGTACGGGCCGCCACCTTCGACGCGGACGGCGACACGCTCGCCGCCGCGCGATCGACGACACTGGGTGACGCCACGCTGCTGAGCCGCGACAGCGATGCCCTGCGGACCTGCTCAGGTGAGCCGCCTTCACGCTTGCAAGGTGTCCGGCCCGCGCGTGGCGCGAGCCCGGTATACGCCGTAGAGATTGGAAACGCCTGCTGGATGTGGCCGCAGGCGAAGGTTCAGGGCGCCACGCATGTCACTGTCACCGCGGAGCGGCTGCCCTGGCGATACGGCGATGAGGCCCGCGGTGCGATCGTGCGCTCGCGCCGTGGGTCAGGCGATGCCCTTGAGATTCATGCGGACGGCTGCGACGGCCCACGGCTCGCAGCGCTCCCGCTTGCGCCGGTAGCGCCGACGGGCGGCCAGGTGCGCAGCGAGGCCAACCTCGCCGCGCCGATCGCTGCCGACCCGCAGACCTTGTGTGTCTTTGCAACGGGCGACCCACGCGAGGGGCAATGGGCGCTCGGGACGATTTCGTTTTCTAAGTAAGGCGGCGCGCAGGGGCGCGTCGCGGGTTGGGGAAAACAAGACAGCACCACCACGGCGTGCGCCCCCGGGCGCGGCCGGGCATGACGCGTTCGCAAAAAACACGCTCCCTAGTTTCGACAGGCAACAGTCACGAGGTCACGGCCCATGTCCACAGCACTTCGCAAGCATCCCTTGTCGTTCGCCATTACGGTAACCCTGCTGGCCGTCGCCTCGACGTCCGCGGCCGCCTCCACCTTCTTCGATGTGCAGCAGGACGGCCAACCCGCCCAGGCCACGGCCACGCAGGCCACGCCGTCGACGCCACCCGCGAAGAAGGTTGACGGCAAGGACGCTGACGGAAATACCGCGAAGAACGCCGTCGACCTGTCCGGCGTCACGGTGACCGGCGTGCGCGCATCGCAGATGAAAGCGATTGATGTTAAGCGGGATGCCGACAAGATCCAGGACAGCATCACGGCCGAGAACATCGGCGCCCTGCCGGATACCACGATCACCGACTCGCTTCAGCGCATCACCGGCGTGCAGATCAACCGCGACGCGGGCGTGGGCACCTCGGTGGACGTGCGCGGCCTGCCGCAGGTCGGCACCATGCTCAACGGCGAGGTCTTCATTACCGCCGACCAGATCGACTCCCAGCAGCCTGACTTCAGCATGCTGCCCTCCACGCTGTTTCATGGAGCGGACGTGGTCAAATCGGCGACGGCCGACGAGACCGACGCCGGCATCAGCGGCGCGATCGACCTGCACACCTACCGCCCGTGGGATTTGCCCTCCGGCTTCACCTACAGCTACTCGGCCAACGGTGAGCGTGGCTCGACTACCAAGCATACGGGTCCTGAAGCCAACGGCCTGTTCTCGTACAACGATAACGGCCGCTGGGGCTTCCTGATTTCGGGCGACTACTCCGATACCCGGCGCATGAACTCCACCGAGGGCCTGGACCAGTACGGCGTGGTGCTCAACGGCGAGAACGCCGCGAGCGCGGGCGGTTACAACGGCTTCCTCACCCCGTGGAACGGCGCGCCTATCCCCTCGCAGATCGTGCAGAACGCGGACGGCAGCGTGGACGTGAACGGCGACGGCAAGTCCGATGGCGTGTTCATGGGTAGCCAGAACTTCGGCATCAACCAGATCATCACCGAACGCAAGCGCAAGTCGGCCAACGCCTCGTTCCAGTTCGATATCGGCAACGGCTTCAGCCTGACCAGCGATTACTTCTACTCGCAGCAGCACGAGTTCGATCGCAATGTCGGCGTCCAGTTCAACTCGACCAACTGGCAGGGCGCGACCTACGTGCCACTGCAATCGCAGGATACGGGTAAGCCCGCACTTGGCTCCTACGGCACGCCCGAGCCCGGTTGGGAAGGCTCCAACATCTACACCACGCAGGTGTACCAGAAGTGGCCGGGCGATGTGGAATCGTACTCACAGATGATCCGTAAGTTCTCCGACGCGAAGAACCTTAACCTGCAACTGGACTATGACGACGGCGGCCCCTTCACCGCGTCACTGCGTGGCATCCACGATACGGCCTCGCAGCATCTGCAAGAGACCGACGTCAATATTTCCGACTCCGATGGCGCGCTCTGGCCGAACGTGCTGGCCGATGGCGTGTCCGATGATGCGGTGCCGCCGGGCACGTTCGTCTACCCCGCGGAGTTGGGCGGTAACCGTGTGTTCAATCCCACGGGCATCCCGCAGAACACCATACCCATCACCGCCGACTTCCGTGGGCGGTACCTGAAGATCGGCACGCCCGCAGAGCTTTCCGCGGCATTCGCTGATCCTAACGCCTGGACCTTCAAGACGCTGGAGTCGTCGGGCAACTACGACCGAAAGGTGGCCCTCAACGCCTTGCGCTTCGATGGCAAGTTCGAGTTCACCGAGGGATTCAAGCTCAAGTTCGGCGTACGCAACGGCATACGCACCGCCGACAACAAGGGTTATACCTTCGAGACGCCGGTGTATGCGGGCATGGGCGCATCCGACCCGGGCGGCTGCCTGGTGCGCTATGTCGGCGCGGACGTGGTGCTCAATAGCGGCTCGTGTACGGCAGGGAATGAGCAGGGCTACTTCCGCGCAGGCCCCCTGTCGGCTATCTCCATGCCGAACACGGCGGCGCCATTGGCGGACAACTTCAAGGCCTATAACAACCTGCTGGGCTCCGGCATCAACTTCTGGGCGGTCGATCCCAACGCCATGAAGAACCCGGAGGACTTCTGGAAATCGCTGTATCCCGACACGGTCTCGGTGGGCGAACCCGGCACCACGTGGGGCGTGCGCCTGAAGGAACTGACGGGTTACCTGCAGGGCGATTTCAACGGCATGATCGGCGACATGCCCTACAGCGGTAACGTGGGCGTACGCATTATCCGAAGCCACCTTGACGTGACCCAGCATCTGAGCGGCGATCCGGGCGCATATGGCGACGAGCCCGAAGACGTGGGCACGGAGATCACCAAGCGGCGCTACCAGGATGTGCTGCCGTCCGCGAACTTCGCGCTGGATGTGACCGATAGCCTGAAGGTGCGCCTGGCGTACTCGAAGAACATGATGCCGCTCGACCTTAGCACCTGGGCCGGCGGCCTTCAGCTGAACTATTCGCTGTCCGAAACGCCCGACGGCCCCATCTTCCGCGTGGCTAACGGTACCTCGTCGGGTAACCCGAACCTCGATCCCTGGCGGTCGACCAACTTTGGCGCCTCGGCCGAGTGGTACATCAACCCGTCCAGCATGGTTAGCCTGGCGCTGTTCCGCATCAACGTGGATAGCTTCATCAAGAACGGCAGCGTCACCAACTGTACCCTGCCCGATGAGGATGGCGTGGTGCGCGACCATTGCATCGTTATCACGCAGCCGGTCCAGGGCACGGGCAACAGCATCAAGGGCGCCGAGCTCGATTACCGGCAGGCCTTCACGTTCCTGCCCGGCATCTTCTCGAAGACCGGCATGGAAGTGAACGGCACGTACGCGCCCAGCAACTCCGGCGAGAAGGACCTCGCGGGCAAGAAGATCCCGTTCCAGGATAACTCCACGAAGTCGGGCAATTTCATCCTGTGGTATCAGGACGACCGCTTCCAGGCGCGCGTCGCCTACAACTACCGTTCGCGCCGCGCGGTCATGGATAGTGTCGGCGGCATTACTGGCCTGGAGATGTACGAAGCACCGCAGAAGTACATCGATGCGTCCATCTCGTATAAATTCACCAAGCAGCTGGAGGTGTTCCTTAACGGAACGAACCTCACCAATGAATACCAGAAGTACTACCTGGTGTTTCCGAACCAGCCGGGGCACTCGACCTTCTCCGAGCGCATGTTCATGTTCGGCATCCGTGGCCAGTGGTAGGGGAACCCATGCGCGAGCGTAACTTCCATCGTTCCATCGGGGTGTTCTCCGGCACCGCCATCAACATGACCCAGATGTGCGGCATCGGCCCGTTCATCACCATCCCGTTGATGGTCGCCGCAATGGGCGGCCCACAAGCCATCGTGGGCTGGATTGTCGGTGCCCTGCTGGCGATGGCCGATGGATTGGTATGGGCGGAGCTCGGCGCGGCCATGCCGGGTTCCGGGGGTACCTACGTATACCTGCGCGAGGCGTTCCAGAAGCGAACGGGCAAGCTCATGCCCTTCCTCTTCATCTGGACCATGCTGCTAGCGATCCCGTTACTGATGTCGACGGGCATCATCGGCATGGTGGAATACCTGCAGTTCTTCTTCCCGAACATGGGCTGGTGGCCCTCGCACCTGGTGGGCATCGCGGCGACGGCACTGGTCACGTGGCTGCTGTATCGACGTATCGAATCGGTACGGGTGATCACGGTGGCCCTGTGGGTCATCATGCTGGTCTCGATCATCGGGGTGGCCGCGGCGGGCTTCTCGCATTTCGATCCGCATCTTGCCTTCGACTTCCCACCCGACGCGTTCGGTCCGCGCTTCTTCGTCGGCCTTGGGGCGGGCCTCATCATCGGCGTGTACGACTACCTGGGTTACAACACCACGGCCTACATCGGCGATGAGCTGCGCGATCCGGGGCGCACTATGCCCCGCTCCATCATCATCTCGATCATGGCGATGATGGTGATCTACCTTCTGCTCAACATCAGCGTGCTGGGCGTAGCTCCGTGGAAAGAGATCGCAACGTCGAAGTCCATCGCCTCGCTGGTAGTCGAGCGTAGCTGGGGCCATACCGCCGCCGCGGTGATGACCACCCTCATCATCATCACCGCACTCGCCTCGGTGTTCACCGGCTTGCTTGGTGGCTCGCGCGTGCCGTTCGAGGCCGCGCGGGACAAGGTCTTCCTGTCGACGTTCGGCCGGCTGCACGCCCGTGATGGCTTCCCGCACATCGCCCTGCTGACCATGGGCTTCGTGACCGCCGTCGGTACGTTCTTCGACCTGACCGAAGTCATTAATATGCTGCTAACCGCGACCATCCTGGTGCAGTCACTGGCCCAGGTGGTCGCACTGATCGTGTTGCGCCGGCGCGAGCCAGATCTACACCGGCCCTACCGGCAATGGCTGTATCCGGTGCCGTGCATCATCGCGCTGGTGGGCTGGGTCTACGTCTATGTCTCCGCATCCACCTTGTCGCTGCTGCTGTCGGGCGCGTGGATCATCGCCGGCCTGGTGGTGTTCGTGCTGTGGGCACGGGTCAACGCGGCATGGCCGTTCGCACCGATTGAAACCCACCCTACCGCTGCCGGGGAGCCGTAACATCATGCCAATCGCAACCCGGACCGCCCTCCTGGCGGCTATCGTGATGAGCCTGGCCGCCAGCCCGGCGACCATGGCCGGCACCACCTACGCCGATACTCGCGTGGCAGCGGATGCGGCAACGGTCACGCCCATTGCCCGTTGGCAGATCCAGGACACGGCGAAGGCTCAAGAAGACGGTGCCGCCATCTCTACCAGTGGCTTCGCCACGAAGGAATGGTTCCCCGCGACAGGGCGCGCCACGGTCATGGCCGGCTTGCTCGAGAACCATGTGTTCAAGGGCGATGTGTTTTATAGCGACAACCTGCGTGCCGTGCAGGTCCCGGACGCGAGTGGCAATCTGTTCGTCACCCCGTGGTGGTACCGGGCCGGATTCGCGCTAGCGAAGGCGCCGCCATCGCGGCACACGTTGCTGCGCACGCACGGCATCATCGCCAGTGCCGATGTCTGGGTGAATGGGCAACACGTCGCCGACCACGCCGACATCGCAGGCGCCTACCCGGTCAGGGATATCGACGTGACCCGCTGGGTCCGCGCCGGTGCCAATGCGCTGGCTCTGAAAATCTACCCTGGCGACCCGCGGATGAGCCTGTCGATCGGCTGGGTCGACTGGAACCCCACGCCGCCGGATAACAATATGGGCCCGTGGCGCGGCGTCGACATTATCCAGACCGGCCCCGTGGCGTTGAGCGCGCCGCATGTGCTTACGACCGTCTCGGATGACCTCAAGCAGGTGACACTGGCCGTCAAGGTCACCGCGACGAACCTTGACACGGTGGCCCGTGACGCGACACTCGCAGGGACCGCTGCTGGCAAGCCGTTCCAGGCGAGCGTCCACCTCGCTCCGGGCGAGGTCAAGGTCGTGTCGCTCACGTCGGGCGCCTCGCCCGTCGCGACGCTGGACAACCCCAAGGTGTGGTGGCCCATAGGCATGGGCGACCACCCGCTCTACGACATGGCAGTGACCGCCTCCGTCGATGGCGCGCTGTCGGATCGGGCTGCCACCACGTTCGGCGTGCGCCGCGTCGAGTCCACGCTAACGAAACAGGGCTACCGCCAGTTCATCATCAACGGCAAGCCCCTGCTCATTCGCGGCGGCGGCTGGGCGCCCGACATGTTCCTGCGCGATGACCCCGCGCGCATGGAAGCCGAATTCAGCTACGTCGTGAACCTGGGCATCAACACCATCCGTAGCGAAGGCAAGCTGGAGAACGATCGCTTCTACGACCTCGCGGACCAGAACGGCATCCTCGTGCTCGCCGGCTGGGAGTGTTGCGATAAATGGGAAGCCGCGGCAAAGACGGGCGGCCAACCCTGGAACGATGCCGACCTGCGCGTGGCGCAGGCATCGATGGCCAGCGAGGCGCGCCTGTTGCGCAACCACCCTTCGGTGATCGGCTTCTTCATCGGTAGCGACCACGCCCCGCCGCCTGCGCTATCGAAGATGTATACCGACACCCTGCGCGCCGAAGACTGGTCGCTGCCAGTCATTTCGGCGGCCGTCGATGAAAAAACGGCCGAGGCCGGCCCATCCGGCATGAAGATGGCGGGGCCCTACGACTGGATCCCTCCTTCTTATTGGTACGCAGACAAGCTGGGCGGTGCGTTCGGCTTCGATTCGGAAGTCAGCGCGGGTGCCGTCATTCCGCGGCTCGAGGACGTGCAGCGCATGTTGTCGCCGCAGGAGCAGGAAGCGCTATGGAAGTACCCGGACGCTAGGCAATACCACGCATCCGCCGATTGGTCGACGTTCGCCGTGCTCACGCCCTTCGATACGGCGTTGGCAAAACGCTACGGCGCGCCCACCGGCCTTGCTGACTACGTGGCGAAAGCCCAGCTGGACAACTACGACAACGTCCGCGCCCAGTTCGAAGCGTTCAACGCGCGCATGGGGGCCGCCAACCCGGCCACCGGCGTCATCTACTGGATGCTCAACAATGCGTGGCCATCGCTGCACTGGCACCTTTACGATTACTACCTGAATCCGGCCGGCGCATATTACGGCGCGAAGAAGGCCAACGAGCCGGTACATATCCAGTACGCGTACGATTCGCGTTCGGTCGTGGTGGTGAACCACACCTTGCAGGAACAGCACGCACTCCAGGCAACCATCAAGGTGCGCAACCTCGATGGCAGCGTGCGCTTCGAGAAGAAGGTGCCGGGGATCGATCTGGCGGGTAACCATACGCAGCCAGTCCTCGACCTGCCCGCGGTGGCGGATCTGTCGACGGTCTACTTCGTTGAACTGGAGCTTGCGGCCGCCGACGGCAAGTCCGTGAGCCGCAACGTCTACTGGCTGTCCACCCGTGCAGATAAGCTCGACTGGGCCAAGTCGAACTGGTATCTCACGCCGGTGACGCAGTACGGCGACTTCACCCCGCTCGCATCGTTGCCCAAGGCCACCCGTGAGGTTCATGCGACGACCGTGCGCGAGGGCCATGAAGAGGTCACGACGGTGACGCTTTCCGTACCCTCCTCGTCCCCGGCCGCCTCGCTCCAGGAGCACCTGTCGATACGCCGCGGTGCCCAGGGTGAGCTTGCGCTGCCCGTGAGGTGGTCTGACAATGACGTCACGCTCTGGCCCGGCGAATCCATCGTGCTGACCGCACGCTACCCGGCTGGGAGCGGTGCAGGCACGGTGGTTGAAGTGGCTGGTTGGAACGCGCCCGTGGAGCAATTCACGACGGGGGTTACCCAGGGATCGAAGCATTGAAGAGGTCTTCATGTCGCGCGTGACCATTAACGATGTGGCTCGTGCATCCGATACATCGAAGAAGACCGTCTCCCGCGTGCTCAACCAGGAGCCCGGCGTGCGCAAGGAAGTGCGTGAGCGGGTGATGGCGGCCGTGGCCGAGCTCAACTACCGCCCGCTCACCTCGGCACGCAGCCTGGCCTCGAACCGGTCGTTCATGATCGGGCTGCTGTACGACAACCTGTCGCCCAGCTACGTCATGGAAGTACAGGCTGGCGTGCAGGAGGCATGCGAAGCGCACCAGTACAGCATGATGGTGCAGCCGCTGGACTCCACCGCGCCGGACTTCATGGAACGTGTGGAAGGGATCTTGTGGCGGCACCGTCCCGATGGCCTGATCCTTACGCCACCGATTACCGACCATCCGGCGTTGCTCGCCCACCTGCGCGCCGAGGGACTGCCTTTCGCCTCGATTGCGCCGCGCAAGCCCAAAGGTATCGCCGGTGTCATCCTGCGCGAACGCGAAGCGGCGGCGGCGATGGTGGCGCACCTCGTGGCACTGGGGCACCGCCGCATTGCCCACATCATTGGTGATCCAAAGCACGGCGCGGGCGTCTGGCGCCTGGCGGGGTTCCGCGATGGGCTCAAGCGCGCCGGGCTGGTGGAGCGGCCCGACTACATGGTGCAAGGCCGGTTCTCGTTCGAATCCGGCGTGAACGCTGCCCGCCAGTTACTTCGCCTGAAGCAACGGCCCACGGCCATCTTCGCCGCCGATGACGATATGGCGGTCGGAGCCATCTGGGCGGCCGCAGAAGCGGGCGTCTCGGTACCCGGCGAGGTCTCCATTTGCGGCTTCGACGATACGACCATCGCCACGCAGGTATGGCCACTGCTGACCACCGTGCACCAACCCGTCCGCGACATGGGCAAGCGCGCCACCGAGGAGCTCCTGATGGGGCTGCTGGGCAAGGGCGAGCCGCGCATGGTCGAGGTCGGGTACCAGATGCGCCTGCGCGACTCCACGGCGCCCGCGCGCTGATACGCTCACCTCTTGCCGTCCCAAGGAATCACCGCATGTCCGTGACGCCAGACACCCCGAATTCCCAGCGCCGGTTCCACTTCATCTCGGGGCTCCCGCGCGCCGGCACCACGCTGCTGGCGGCCATCCTGAACCAGAATCCGCGCTTTCGCGCCGGCATGACCAGCCCCGTGGCCGACATCATGGGGGTGGTGGTAGCGGAAGCCAGCAGCAGGAACGACTTCGCGTTCGATGTCTCGGACGAGCAGCGCGTGGCCCTGCTGCGTGGGCTGGTTGAGAATTTCTACTCGGTCGATTCGCGGCCCGAAGCCATCTTCGACATGAGCCGCCTGTGGTGCAGCCGCATGGGCCTGCTCAACACGCTGTTCCCGGGCGTGAAGGTCATCGCCTGCGTGCGCCAGCTGGCCTGGGTGCTCGACAGCATGGAACGGCTGGTGCTCAAGCAACCGGTGAGCGTGAGCAAGGTGTTCCGCTACGACACGAACACCACGGTGTATTCCCGCGTCGAAGCGCTGACTGATCCGCGTGGTATGGTCGGCTTTGCCTACCAGGCCACGAAGGAAGCGTTCTACGGGGAGCACGCCCGCGACCACCTGTTGCTGCTTACGTACGAGAGCCTGGTTCGCGATCCCGAAGCGGCCATGCGCGCCGTGTACGCGTTTCTCGGCGAACCGTGGTTCGCGCATGATTTTGACAACATCGAATACAGCGCCGATGAGTTCGACGCGCGCGTCGGCATGCCCGGCCTGCACTCCGTCCGCGCCAGGGTGGAAGCTGTCGAGCGCACGCCGGTATTGCCACGCGAGGTGTTCGGGCGTTTCGCCAACGAGGCGTTCTGGGCGGACCCCAAGAACAACGTCAACCAGGTGACCATCATCTGACGCAGCGGGCCGCCGCATAGCGGCGGTGACCGCTTACGTTTCTGTCACATTCGTCAAAGCATGCTCCTGCCACCGTTCCATACAGGGGTATACCCATGCGCGCAGGTCTTATCATCGTCGGCGTCATCCTTATCGGCCTGGGTATCTGGGTCGTCGCCGGCAATGGCAGCTACAAGAAAACCGATACGCTCGTGCAGATCGGCTCGGCCAAGGTCGAGGCGACCCACGACAAGTCACTGCCGCAGTGGGTGGGTATCGCAGGCATCGTGATTGGCGGCATCGTCGCCGTGGCGGGTATCGCCCAGAAGCGCTAACGGCGCCCCGGAGGGGCTACGGGCGGGTCCCGGAGCCCCCTCTCCGCTACAATGGGCGGATGGACGTATCCCATCTTCTCGACGGCCTGAACGACGCGCAGCGCGAGGCCGTCAGCGCCCCGCCGGGCCATTACCTGATCCTCGCGGGCGCCGGCTCCGGCAAGACCCGCGTGCTCACCCACCGCATCGGCTGGCTCACCCAGGTCGAGCGCGTGCCGCCGTGGGCCATCCTCTCGGTCACATTTACCAACAAGGCCGCAGGCGAGATGCGCTCGCGCCTGGATGGCATCGTGGCCGGCGGCACCCAGGGCCTCACCGTGGGCACCTTCCACGGCATCGCCCACCGCCTGCTGCGCCGCCACTGGCGCGAGGCCGGGCTGGTCGAAGGCTTCCAGATCCTGGATTCGGATGACCAGCAGCGGCTGATCAAGCGTGTCATCGCCGGCATGGGCCTGGATGAAGCGCGCTTCCCGCCACGCCAGGCCGCCTGGCAGATCAACCAGTGGAAGGATGAAGGCAAACGCCCCGACGGTATCGAGCACCGCGACCACCCGGTGACGCGCACCTTCGTCGAGGTCTACAAGGCCTATGAACAGCAGTGCCAGCGTGCGGGCCTGGTCGATTTCGCCGAGCTGCTGTTGCGCGCCCACGAACTCTGGCTGAAGGATCCGCAGGTCCTCAAGCACTACCAGGACCGCTGGCGCTACCTGCTGATCGATGAGTTCCAGGATACGAACACGCTGCAGTACGCGTGGATCCGCGTGCTGGCCGGCACCACGGGCCAGGTCTTCGTGGTGGGCGATGACGACCAGGCGATCTACGGCTGGCGCGGCGCGAAGGTAGAAAACGTGCAGCAGTTCCTGCGCGATTTCCCTGGTGCGAAAACCATCCGCCTGGAGCAGAACTACCGTTCCACCTCGACGATCCTGAATGCCGCGAACGCCGTGATCGCCCGCAATGGCGGGCGCCTGGGCAAGCAGCTTTGGACCGATGGCGATGAGGGCGACCGCATCGCGCTGTACGCCGCTTACAACGAACAGGACGAAGCGCGCTTCGTCATTGAACGCATCCGCGAATACATCGCCGAGCACGGGAATGCGCGCGATTGCGCGATCCTTTACCGCTCCAACGCCCAATCGCGCAATTTCGAAGAACAGCTGATCCAGCGCGACCTGCCCTACCGCGTGTACGGCGGCCTGCGCTTCTTCGAGCGTGCGGAAATCAAGGATGCACTGGCCTACCTTCGCCTCGCCTCCAACCGCCACGACGATGCCGCCTTCGAGCGTGCCGTCAATACGCCGCCGCGCGGCATCGGCGATCGCACGCTGGATGAATTGCGTCGCCGCGCTCGCAGTGAAGGCAGCTCCATGTGGGAGGCCTCGCTCAACGAGATCGCCATGGGCTCGCTGGCCGGCCGCGCCAAGAACGCCGTGCGTGCGTTCCTTGCGCTTATCGACGAGATGCACCGCACGTTCCGCGGCGGCGATGTCGAGGGCGACGAGGCGACTACCGGCCTGAGCCTGGCCGAACAGATCGAACACGCCATCATCCATACCGGCCTGCGCGATTTCTACGAGAACGACAAGCGCGGCAACGGCGAGGCCCGGGTGGAGAACCTGGACGAGCTCGTCAACGTTGCCAGCCGTTTCGAGATGACCCCGGAAGATACCGACGCGGGCCTCAACGAGCTTTCCGCATTCCTGTCCCACGCCGCGCTCGAAGCCGGTGAAGGCCAGGGCGAAGCCTGGGACGATTGCGTGCAGCTGATGACGCTGCATTCGGCCAAGGGCCTGGAGTTCCCCGTGGTGTTCCTGGTGGGCATGGAAGAGGGCCTGTTCCCCAGCCAGCGCTCCACCGAGGAAGACAACCGGCTGGAAGAGGAGCGGCGCCTGGCCTACGTGGGAATCACGCGCGCACGCGTGAAGCTGTACGTCTCGCACGCCGAATCGCGGCGCATGCATGGCACCGAGATGCTGGCACGCCCCTCGCGCTTCCTCGGCGAGATTCCGCCCGAGCTGATCGACGAGCTGCGCCCGCGCGTCCAGGTGTCGCGCCCGGCCTATGCCGACCGCTTTGCCGGGGGCAGCAGCAGCCTGGAGGAGCCGATGCCGGTGAAGCTGGGCCAGCGGGTCAGCCACCCCAAGTTCGGCGAAGGCACCATCGTCAGCGCCGAAGGCGCCGGGGCCCACATGCGGGTCCAGGTCAACTTTGAGGATGAAGGTTCGAAGTGGCTGGTTTACGCTTACGCCAATCTCACCGCGCTGTAACGGGCTGCATTCGCGGCGCGCGGGGAGCTTGAGGCAGGGCCGCGCCTGCCGCTAACGGGGAATCGGGCGTCGCGTACGCCCGGGTTGGGGTGACATGACCGTCGTACTACGGCACGGACGCAGCGCATGACGATACCTTGGTTCCTGGCCCATCTTGGCCTGGATGCATCCGCTGGCGAGCGCGATGTGAAGCGGGCTTACGCCCTTCAGCTGAAGGCGATCGATCAGGCAGGAGATCCCGCGGCGTTCGATCGGCTGCGCCAGGCGTACGAGGTGGCGCGCAGCTTTGTGTCGGGTGGTGGGGCGCAGGGTGAATTTCCCCTTCCCGAGGAGTTACCTGCTCCAGAAAGCCCGCATGCCGAATCCGGGGCGCCGCTGCCTTCCGCAGCGCCCGTGGCACGCGAGGAAAACCCCGTGGCCATGGGAACCCGGCTGCTGGATCGCTTCTGCGGACGGGTTCACGAAGGAAGTGATGCCGATATCACCAGCGAGCTTGCATCCTGCCTTGCCGTATTACGGCTCCAGCGTCCCGAGGCGGCCGCTGCCTTCGAGGCTGGCCTGGTCGAACGCCTTGCCGTGGGCGGCATGCGCCAGCGCGCCGCCATCTTCCGCATCGCGCTGGCGCAGTTCGGCTGGAACGATGTCAGCCATTTCCGGCAGCTGGGCGCGGAAGGCCGCTGGGTCGAGACGATCGAACGCCAGCGCCACGAGCTTTCAAAAACGTGGGATGGGCCGCGCCTGTTAAATACCCTCGAAGCGTTAGCCCGGGGGGCGCCCCTGGCCGCCCACGTCGCCCTGTGGCCCGCGGCCAGCGAGGCCCTGGTACGCCAGCGCGAATTCATGGCGCTCCACCTGACCGGCCGGCAGGCGGACGCATGGGAACGCCTGCACGAGCAACGCGCGGCCGCGAACGTGGCGGCACCGCCACACGGCGCAGGGTACTGGTTCGGGTGGATCCTCCTGGGCTTGCTGGCACTGTGCCTGCTAAGCACGATCTTTCACTAATCGAGCAGCCCGGCGCGGCAGGTTCAAGGCTGCGCGGCGGCTGCCGCTAAACAACGGATGGTGCGCCGGCATGGCGCACGCATGTCAGGGACACGCATGATCGTCGGTATTGACCTTGGTACGACCAACAGCCTCGTCGCCGTCTGGAAAGACGGCGGCCCTCGCCTTGTGCCGAACGCCCTGGGCGGCTTTCTCACGCCCTCGTGCGTGGGTATCGATACCGATGGCCATGTCCTGGTAGGCGAGGCGGCGCGTGAGCGCCTGCAAACCCACCCGGGCCTTACTGCGGCGCTGTTCAAGCGCTACATGGGTAGTGCGCGGGTCATGCGGCTCGGCAACCGGGATTTTCGTCCCGAGGAGCTTTCGGCGCTGGTGCTCAGATCGCTCAAGGCCGATGCCGAGGCATTCCTCGGCGAGGAAGTGACCGAGGCCGTCATCACGGTCCCCGCCTACTTTTCCGACGCGCAACGAAAGGCCACGCGGGTAGCGGGTGAGCTTGCCGGCCTCAGGGTGGAGCGGTTGCTCAACGAGCCGACGGCCGCGGCACTCGCCTATGGCATGCACGAAGGCCAGCGCGAGACGCAGTTCCTCGTGTTCGACCTGGGTGGCGGTACATTCGATGTCTCGATCCTGGAGATGTTCGAAGGCGTGATGGAAGTACGGGCCAGTGCGGGCGACAACATGCTGGGCGGCGAGGACTTCGCCAGCATGATCGCGGAGCTGGCCTTCGCCCGCGGCATCCCCGACGCTGCCCGTGCCGACGCGAGCTTCATGCAGCGGCTGGCCGCGCGCGCCGAAGCCGCGAAACGCGAGCTTGGTGCGCAGGGCAAGGCGTCGTTCGAGATCAGCTGGCAGGGTTCGCAGGCCCGTGTCGAACTCGACGCCGAGGCATTCGAAAAGCTCTCCGAGCCACTGCTGAACCGCCTGTGGCGGCCCATCGAACGAGCCCTGCGCGATGCGCGGATTCGCGCCGCCGATCTCGACAACGTCGTGCTGGCGGGCGGCGCAACACGCATGCCCATGATTCGTTCGCTGGCGACGCGCATGTTCGGCCGGTTCCCCGCGGTGGGCCTCAACCCCGACGAGGTGGTCGCCCTAGGCGCGGCGGTGCAGGCCGGCCTGAAAATGAAGGACAAGGCGCTCGACGAAACCGTCATGACCGATGTATGTCCCTATACGCTGGGGACCGAGGTCGTGCGATCGCTGGAGCAAGGGACGATCGTCGAGGGTTACTACGCCCCCATCATCGAACGTAATACCGTCGTGCCGGTAAGCAAGGTCCAGCGCTTCTTTCCTGTCCATGCACAGCAGCGCGAGATCCTCATCACCGTGTACCAGGGCGAATCGCGCATGGTCCGCGACAATATCCGACTCGGTGAGGTCAAGGTCGCCATCGAGCCTGGCACACCCCACGCCAACGGCGTCGATGTCCGGTTCACCTACGACGTGAACGGCTTGCTCGAAGTAGAAGTCAGCGTCGTGGCGACCGGTGACACGCGCCGCCTTGTGATCGAAAGCGGCCAAGCGCACATGTCGGCTGAGGACATCGCGCGTCGGCTCGAGGCACTCTCGGCACTCAAGATCCACCCCCGGGATACGCTGGAGAATCGCACCTTGCTCGCACGTGCGGAGCGGATGTACGAACAGCTCCTGGGCGCCGCACGGGACCATGTCGGCCAGATGATCATGCGCTTCGAGCAGGTACTGGCGACCCAGGACGTACGACTCATTTCGCGGGACGCGGCACAGTTTCGCGATGCGCTCAAGGCCATCGAGTCCGATGGATACTTTGCGCCAGACCACGGAGGCTGAACCCCGTGCCAACGCCGTGGTTCCTCGAAGCGCTGGCACTGGGGGCGGATGCCGATGCGCGTAGCGTAAGGCAGGCCTATGCCGTACGCCTGAAAGCCATCGATCCCGCCGCGGATCCGGAAGGGTTCGCACAACTGCGCGCAGCCTATGAAGGCGCGCACCGCTGGGTTACCGGGGGCGATCATGCATCCGGAAACGTGGCGACCGCTGAGCCTACGCCCACCCCTGACGCCGACCGGCCCGAAAACGTGGCCCAACGGGTACTTGCCGTGTATGCGGATCGCATGGCGCAGGATACGGCCGCGGATGCGTCCAGTGAGCTCGCCGCAGCCACGGACAAGCTCAGGCATGCCCATGTCGATGCACCGTTCGTTTTCGAGAAGCTTCTTCTGGCCGCTCTCGCCAGCGCTACACTCTCCCGCCGTGCGGACGTATTCAGTGCGGCCTATGAAGCGTTCGGCTGGCACGAGTATCGACATCTTGCGTCGCTCGGCGCGGCGAGCCACTGGGCGGAGGACATCGAGCGGCAGCGACAGCTGTTCAGGGCACTGGATATTTCCCGGCGCGAAGATCTGTGGCACTGGGTGACGAAGTACGGCCCGGGCAACGATCCGATTCCCGATCCGGCTGCACTGAGTTGGCCGCGGATCGAGCATGCACTGGCGCGCATGCCCGATTACCTGGGCCTTTACCTGTCTGGCGAACGCATCGCGCGGTGGAAAGCGCGTTATGCTGAAGCCGTGGCGGCATCAGGCTGGGATGACGAAAGCGACGCAGAGCGCCTTCGTCGCTATGAGGCCGCGGGCGTAGCCGTGGCGCCGATCCAGCCCTGGCGTCATCCAAAGGTCGTTCGCTCCGTGATCGCCGGCCTGCTCATTCTCATCACCGCCGCACTCGCCTCGTGGTCGTCATCGCAGAACGACGTGGGCATGCCTGTCGGGCGAAAGGTCCTTGGGCGCACGGACGACGAGCGCGCCAGGGAGGCGGCATGCCACCTGACCATTGACCAGCTTGGCGCTCCACATACGTTGCCGACGCCATCGCAAAAGAAGCAGGCCGATGATTGTATGGCCTACATCGGTTACCTGATGGTCATGGCAGGGCAGTAGTCGATGACGCCACACCCCTGGCACCTGGAAACGCTGGGCCTGCCGCCGCATGCGGACGCGGTGGCGGTGCGGCGTGCGTATGCCGCCCAGTTGCGCCTGATCGACCAGGCGTCTGACCGCGCAGGTTTCCAGCGACTTCGTGATGCCTACCAGGCCGCGTTGGCGTGGTGCGAAGATCACCCCCAAGGTGAAGCGCCGGCAAGCGAGACCGCGGCGCCGACGCCCACGGACCCCGTTGCTCTAAATGCCACTGAGCAATCCGTGCTGACGAAAGACGATGCGGCTGACGAAGCGATGCGCAGACTTCGCGAGGCAGTGAGCCACGCAGACGAAGCGGCAATCGCAGGGTTACTCGACCATGCCCTTGCCTCGTTACGCCACGGGTATATCGATGCGCCAGGTCAGTTCGAGGATTTGCTGATCGATGCGCTGCGTACCTATGCGATCGACCGGCGAGCCGCACTTTTCGATGCCTCCGCCCTTGCTTTCCACTGGCATGAAGTGGGTCGCCTGCGTGCAGGGGATCCACGCGCCGCCTGGATAGCGCGTGTGCATGCGCAGGCCGAAGACTGGCTCGCACTGGACGCAGGCTGGCGTTCGACATGGCTTGTGCTGCTCGAGCGGGCACAGGCTGGCATCGACAACTACAGCGTGCGGCGCTGGCCCGATATCGGACGGTTGTACGAGCGGATACCCGACTGGCTTACGCTTCACCTGACACCAGCACAACTGCAATCGTGGCAAGTCGCGTTTGAAGGGCTACCCACATCGACGCGCGAGGAGTACATCCAGCGCGCCGCGCCCGCTACCGCCTTGTCTCCGCAGCGCAAAGGGCACCGGCCGCATCGCGGGCGGTTCCACGTGCCGCCGCTCGCATGGGCTGTTTCCTGGTTCGCCCTCATGCTGTTCTATCTCATTGCGAACGGCATCTTTACGGCGAGCAAGCAGGGCCGCAGTGAGCCGCTGCCGCATTTCAACGAAACCCCGTTGACGCCACGCGAGTGCGTGGAACTCTACGCGCGTTTCGACACGCCGGATGCCTTCGACGGCATGGCCCCTGATGAGGTCGTGCATGCCAAGCGGCGCGCGCAACAATGTGCGCTGGCAGGGCATTGGCGGCCACCGGGCGGCGTCAACCGCGCGCCCGGCCGCTAAACGAGCTTACGGGGACAGGCGCGGCACGCCGTGCTGGTCGCGCTCTTCTACCGCCGTTACCCGCGTATCGATGCGGCCCAGCCGCATCTCGGGCAGGCTCTCCGCCGACTCACCGCGCATAAGCGCGAACGCATTGCGATAGCAACGCTGCGCCAGCTCGGGCTGCTGTTCGCCCTGGTAGACATCACCCAGCGCCTCCCATGCCGCTGCGCTCGGCGCAATGGCGAGCGCGCGTTCGAGGTAGGGTTTGGCCTTACCCCAAAGCTGCATGCGCACGCACATGCGGCCCACGGTCGTCAGCAAGACAGGATCGTTCGGGTGCGTGTCGATCCACGCTTCGGCTCGGCGTACGCGCTGCTCGAGATCTTCCGAGCCCATGCCGCCATAGGTGGCGACCAGCCCAGGCGACCATTCGCGGCGAAGTGCCGATTCGATTTCATCCATCGCGGCCATGGTTTGGCCGTAACGCATGGCCTGGCGCGCGTAGGCATCGATGGCCGTGGGCAAACGACGCTGGCCCTTCGGGAGTTGCGACCAGAAACCCGTGAGCGATGCGCCATCGGGCTGCGCAACGATGGCCGCTGCCACCACGCGCGATTCCAGTTCGTTGAACGCGGGCGCGCCCAGTTCGCCACTCTTGCGCAGCGGCTCCAGCGCACGCATCGCGTTGCGCGCATCGCCGCTGGCCAGCGAGGCCTCGGCGAATTCCACCCACCCCGCCGGCGTGAGCGCACCACTGTTTGCTTCGGGCGCCAGCAACGCCGCCCCCTCGGCGGCGCGCCCGGTACGGCGCATGAGCCGTGCACGGAGCACGCGAGCGGCGCGTGGTGTTTCCTGTGCCGCCATGTCGAGTGTCTCGATCGCACGCGTGGATTCGCCGTGACGCTCAGCGGCCTCGGCGGCCGCAAGCAACGCCGGCCCGCGCACAGATGGGTAACGCGCGGCGCGGTTGAGGTCGCGCTCGGCTTCGCCGTGGCGCCCTTCAATGAGTGCCACAAGACCATCGGCCAGACGGCGGCGGCTCAAATGGCGATGGCGACGGTTCATGGCGCCAAATGGCCAGCGGATAAGCGCCACGAGGAACGCGATGGCGGCCCATGCCACGAGCAGCAATACCACCGCCGTGACCACTGTCATCTGCAGCGTTGTGCCACGCATATGGACCATGACGTAGCCCGGATCATCCGCGACCCAGTGCCACGCGAACGCCGCGAGCACCGCGACAAGGATGAGCCCTACGATCCAGCGCCAGAGCTTCATGGCGTGGCCTTCGCGGCGGACGATGCCGCGGCGGGTGCTGCGGCCGGTGCCGCCGGAGCGGGGGCCGAGGTCGAATGCGCGGGTGCCGCCGTGGCAGCGCCACCATTAGCCTTCAGCGCATGCACCGAGCGCAGGTTGCGCAGTTCTTCCAGCGCAGCGCCCAGCTTCGGTTCGCCGCCCTTCGCCTGGCTGGCAAGCAGCGTGGCAATGCGCTGGCGCGCCGTCTGTACCGAGGGTGCCTGGGTGTTGAAGTGCGCCACGAGCGTGGCATCGACGCGCTTGAGCGCATCGGCACGTGCGCGGTCGTCGTAGGCCAGCACGGCCGCTTCGGCGTGTGCCACATCGAGGGCGGCGAGTTCACGCGCCAGGCGATCATCCGCCAGGCCGAGCGGCGTGCCTTCGTCATGGCTGATGCGCACGATGCTGCCAAGGGCGTTGCCCGCACGTTGCCAGAACGTCCGCTCTTCGTCGGCGCCCGCCTGGCTGTCGATATTCTTCAGCGGCAAGGTCGGGATCTGCGCGCGCAGGTCGGCTAGTGTCGCCAGGTCGTTTGCCCGAGCCTTCGGTTGCACCGCTTCCAACGCTTCGCGCTCCGCGGTGAGGTTCTGGCGAACCGCGGCAAATGCGCTGTCGTTCACGCCGGCGAGCGTCTTGTCAGCCAGGTCGTAAGCGGAGAGGGCGCCACTGGCATCGCCGAACAATGCGAACCGTTCCTTCGCCATGCGCAGCAGCGATTCCGCCTCATCCAGCAACATGGCGTCGTGGCCGCTCAGGCTACGCTCGGAAAGATTCGCCACGGCGTCTTCGAGGTTCTTCGTGCGCTCGGCCATGCCAAGCACTTCCTCGCGCGCCGAGCGGTTCACGCCATCGGCATCGCTAAGGCGGCGACGAAGGTTCGCATTGTCGTCGCGCAGTCCATCCACCGCCGTCTGCAGCGTATCGACCTGGCCCTTCAGCCCATTGGCGGCGCCAAGGTCCTGGCGCATGGTCCAGACGGTCCACGCGGTGTACCCCGCGGCCCCTGCCGCGGCGAGCGCGAGCAGTATGGCAAACGCCAGGCCGCCACCGCCCCTGCGTGGTGCAGGATCGGGGGCGCGCCGTGCACCGGCGGGCGGGGTGGGAGCGGCCGGGGCCGGGTTGGCCGGGGCGGATTCGGTCGTAGGCGTCTCGGTCGTCATGCCGGGCATGCTAGCAGGCCATACGCCAACGCACGGAATACATCCTTCAACGGCGCGTGAATGACACTTCGGCCGCGGCGGCCAGCAGATCCGCCGGCAACGCCGACTGGGCAACCACCACCCGCTCGAAGCCCATGCCTTGCGCGACCGCGCGCAGCCGCTCGCTGCTCACGACCGCGACGGCCTGGACCAGGCGGCGCCAGGCGGGCGCGATGAGCGCCCGGTGCAGGTGATCGAGGGCTTCGGCACTGGAAAGCAGGACCGCGGAGCGACGGGTCAGCTTCAACAGAGGATCGATATGGCGGCGATCGATCCGGGGGGCCACGCGGTGATACACGTGCACTTCGTCGAGCGTGGCGCCGCGGGCGGCAAGCTGCTCGCGCAGCACGCCACGGCCGCCCGGTGCGCCGATCAGGGCCACGTGGCGCCCGCTGACACTGGCCAGTTCGGGCAGTGCGAGTACGCCTTCACTGTCCTGCGAAGTTTCTGGGAAGTGGACATTGGCGACGCCCACGGTCTTGAGTGCGCGCGCCGTGCCACGGCCCACCGCCACAACCGTCGCGCGCGTGGCCAGCGGCAGTACGTCTGCCGCAAAACGCACCGCGGCGGGGCTGGTGAAGACGAGGACATCGCCCTCCAGCGCACGGCGCAGGGAGGCATCCACCGCGGTGGCGTCTTCCGTGGCCCGGAGCGACAGCCCAGGCACGCTCACGGGAATGCCGCCCAGCTTGCGTACGCGACGGGCAAGCGGGCCCGCCGTCCCGGCGGGGCGGGTAATAACGACGGTAACGTTACGTAGCGGGTGCGAACGACTCACGGGTTGCTTCCTGCAGGGGGGACCGACGCGGGGACACGCGAGGATAGAAAAAGCAGGCAGCCCCCGACCAATGCCGAAGGTTGGGGCGGGCCGTACGGATGCGAACGGTTAGCCGCGTTACGTAGACTTCCGCGTCTATGACGACGCCCGACCCGACTTTCGCCACTCTCGAACGCTTCATCCTCGACAGTATCCCCCTTGCGCGAGCCATGGGTATCCACATCCCGGGATGCGATGGGGAGCGCCTTGTGATGACCGCGCCGCTGCAGCCCAACATCAACGACAAGGGCTGTGCGTTCGGCGGCAGCCTGGCCAGTCTGATGACCCTGGCATGCTGGGCACTGGTGGAGGCCAACCTGCGCCGTCGCGGCGATGACTGCGACCTGTTCGTCGGCGATTCGTCGATCCGCTATCTCGACCCGGTCTGGGACGACCTGCGTGCGGAAGCCAGCCTGAGCGTGGGCGGCAGCTGGAAAACCTTCTTCACTACCCTGGATGCCCGCGGCCGGGCCCGTGCCGACCTGTCTTGCGTGGTGCCCGGAACCGGCGAAAAGCCTGCCGCCACCCTGTCGGCACGCTTCGTGGCCAAACGCCGGGCATAATGCCCCCCGACGCCACGTTGGAACCCGCCATGCGCCGCTTTGCCCTGCCCGCCCTCGCCCTTGCCTGTGCTGCCACGCTGGGCGGTTGCGCCAGCGATATCCGCAGCGACTCGCTGACCCGCACCCTTAACCAGTACGCATCGGCCATTCGCTGGGGCGACTTCGCGATGGCGCAATCGTTCGTGGACAAGGATTACGCCAAGGATCACCCCATGAGCTCGCTGGAACAGAGCCGGCTCAGCCAGCTGCGGGTGACCGGCTATGACGAGGGCGGCGGCCCCCGCCCGGATGGCGACGACGAGGTGGTCCAGACCGTCCAGATCAGCGTGGCGAACGTGAACACCCAGGCCGAGCGGAGCTTTGTCGACCAGCAGCGCTGGCACTACGACAAGGAAAAGAACCGCTGGACCCTGATGACCGGCCTGCCGGACTTCTCCCCCCACTGATCCCTATATAATCGCCGGTTGATCCACGGGACGAGCAAGGACCCGATGAACGACGTACTGCACAAGTTGCCCGAGTTCGCGAGCAACCACCTCGCCCTGGTGGGCCTGTTCGTGGCCATCCTGGTGGCGCTGATCGCCATGGAAGTCGGCACCCTCTTCCGCAAGTGGAAGGGCCTGACCCCGGCCGGGCTCACCCAGCTGATCAACCGCGATAACCCGCTGATCATCGATCTCTCGGCCAGCGCGGATTTCGAGAAGGCCCACGTCCCCGGCGCGAAAAACGTGGCCGTCAGCCAGTTCGACCCGGAACACAAGGATCTCGCCAAGGCGAAAGATCTCCCGGTGGTGCTGATCGACAAGGATGGCCGCACGCTGTCCAAACCCGCCAACCGGCTGATCAAGGCAGGCTTTACCCGGGTGTTCGTGCTCGATGGCGGCACCTACGCGTGGCAGAACGCCCAGCTGCCCACCGCGAAAGGCAAGAAGTAATTCCCTACAGGCCGTGGATACCCGCCCGGCCGTGCAGGATGGCCGCCAGGACATCCGGCGCCACGTCGAACGAATCGTAGAACAGGCGGTCTTCCGGCAGCCCGGCGTCGAGGAACAGATCGCGGCCTGCCGCGATCATCGCGGGCGGGCCGCTCATGTACAGGTCGAACCCGGAAAGGTCGGGGTGGTCGGCCAGTAAGGCCTCGTGAACCAGCCCTTCGCGCAAGCCCGCGTCGCGTGCGGCATCCGTGTCCGACAGGACCGGGGTGAATGTGATCCAGGGCCTGTCGACGGCCCAGCCACGGGCCAGCTCGGCCAGATACAGATCCTCGGTGGTCCGCACGCCCCAGTACAGATGCATGGGGCGTCGCGTACCTAGCGCGATGAAATGCTCCACCACGGCCTTGACCGGTGCGAAGCCGGTGCCCCCGGCCATGAAAAGCATGGGCCGCTCGGAATCCTCTCGTGGCACGAACGTACCCAGTGGTGCCTCGATCATCAGGTGATCGCCCACTTTCAGCGAGTCGTACACCCACGAGGTGAAACCGCCGCCGGGCACGTGGCGCACATGCAGTTCCACCAGGCCATCGGGCCGCGGGCCGCTGGCGATCGAAAACGGACGGTGCTTGCCGCTATCCAGCACCACGTCGAGGTACTGGCCCGGGAGCCAGCGCAGCGGTTCACCCAGCGGGCGCAGCCACAGGCCCACCACATCGGGCGCCAGCATGCGCCGCTCGGCTACTTCGGTTTCCACGCGCCGATGGGGGATGTCCTCCACCGAGGCGATCTCGCGAGCCTGGATGGATATATCGCCGCAAGGCACGGCCTGGCACATCAGGATGCCGTGGTGCGCGCGCGCCGTGGCCGAAAGGCCGACCGGCGGGTTGTACGGATAGGCACAGGTGCCTTCGACGAGCGTGGCCTTGCAGCTGCCACACACACCGCCACGGCACGAGTACGGGAGAGCGATTCCCGCGCGCTGGGCGGCTTCAAGCACGGTTTCGTCGGCGGCCGCGTCAAAGCGCTTGCCGGAGGCGATAAGGGTTACGGTAGGCACCCGCACATTGTAGGACAATGACGGCTTTCCCATGGAACCGCGCCCACGATGGCCATCTGGAAGCACCCGCTCGACCTCGACCGCATCAACGGCTGGAGCCGGAACACGATGATGGAGACGCTGGATATCCGCTTTACGGCGTTCGGCGACGACTGGCTGCGCGGCACCATGCCGGTGGACCACCGCACCCAGCAGCCGTTCGGCCTGCTGCACGGCGGCGCCTCGGTCGTACTGGCGGAAACCCTGGGTAGCTCCGCGGCCCTGCTCACGCTGGATGTGGAGAAGGAAATCGCGGTGGGACTGGATATCAACGCCAACCATATCCGCGGCGTACGGGGCGGCATCGTCACCGGTACGGCCAAGGCCGTGCACCTGGGGCGTACGACCCAGGTGTGGGAAATCCGGATTGAAGAAGACACCGGCAAGCTGGTGTGCCTGTCACGCCTGACCATGGCCGTGATTCCTTCACCCGGCGGCGCGCCCGGGAACCTGCGCTCGTGAGCCACGCGGCGCCTTATGCGGCGCTGTCCCCCGATGTGGTGCTGGCCGCGGTCGATGCGACCGGCACGTGGAGCGATGGCCGCCTGCTCACGCTGAACAGCTACGAGAACCGCGTGTTCCAGGTGGGCCTGGAAGATGGCGGCTTCGTGGTGGTGAAGTTCTACCGGCCCGGCCGCTGGAATGACGCCGCCATCGGCGAGGAGCATGCGTTCGCGCTGGAACTGGCCGCGGCCGAGATTCCCATGGTGGCGCCCCTGGTGTTCAACGGGCGAACCATGCTGCGCCATGACGGCTTCCGCTATGCGGTGTACCCGCGGCGCGGCGGCCGGGCGCCCTCGCTCGAATCCGCCGACCAGCTCGAATGGCTCGGGCGCCTGCTCGGACGCATGCATGCGATCGGCGCGCGCGAGCCGTTTCATCACCGCACAACGCTCGACCGTGCCACGCTGATTGATGCCCCGGCGCGGGCGGCACTGGGCTCCGATCTCCTCCCCGCCCACCTGTTCGATGCATACCGCGCGGCCGTCATGCGCGTTGATGACGCGGTCACCAACCGCTTCGAAGCCGTGGGGCCCGTGCACCGCCTGCGCCTGCATGGCGATTGCCACCCGGGCAACGTGCTGTGGACGGACGCCGGCCCGCATTTCGTCGACCTGGACGATGCCCGCATGGGCCCGGCCGTGCAGGACCTGTGGATGCTGGCCTCCGACGACGCCATGTTCCAGGCGCTGCTGGAGGGTTACGGGCAGTTTCGTGATTTCGACCCCACCGAACTCGCCCTCGTGCCTGCGCTGCGTGCCATGCGCCAGGTGCATTACGCGGGGTGGATCGCGGAGCGCTGGCACGATCCCGCCTTCCCCGCCGCCTTCCCGTTCGCCGCCGAGGCACGCTGGTGGGAGCAGCACATCGCCGACCTGCACGAGGCGGCCGAGGCACTCTGAACGGCCGTTCGGCCAGCCGATAGCGCGGGCGGCCATAATGCGCCGTCCGCTACCTGGGAGTTCGCATGCATTCGTTTTTCACCCGTGTCATTGCCGTGTTCGAGATTGCCGGTGGCCTGTACGGCCTGGTGCGCCAGGTGGACCACCTGCTCGGCTCGCGCATGAGCGGCCTTGATGCGGTCGTGACCGTGCTCGGCGTGTTGCTGTTCGCGTTCATCCTGGTGGCCGGCGTGCTGCTGGCCAGCAACGACGGCCGCGGCACCCAGATGTCGATCTGGGCCCAGTTCCTGCAGGCGCCGCTGGTTGCCACGTCGTTCTTCAGCTACGCCCTTTCCTCGGGCGCCTACGCCAACCTCTCCATGACCCTGCAGCGCTCGCCGCGGCTGGGTTTCGACTGGGCGATCGCGGAGCACGGCTGGCTCCTCGCCCTCGGCGGGCCCTCGGCGCCGCACATCGGCATCAACCTGCTGGCGCTCGTCTCCTGGCTCATCCTGCGCTTCGGGCGCTGAGGGCCGGTATCATTCACCGATGAATACCGCCGCAATCCCCCAGATCCAGCTCAAATCCGACCGTGTCCCCGGCCATCCGTGGGTGTGGTCCGCCCAGGTCATCAAGCCCGCCGAGCGCATTCCGCCCGGCAGCGTCGTGGACGTGGTGGACGCGAAAGGCCGCTTCGTGGGCCGTGGCTTCTGGAACGGCCACGCCCGGGTGGCCCTGCGCCTGCTCACCACCTCGCCGGACGAAGCTATCGATCCTGAGTGGATCGCCGCCCGGATCGAGCGTGCGGTGGACCTGCGCCGCAACCTGCTCCGCCTGGACGATGTCAGCGACGCCTGGCGCGTGGTCCACAGCGAGGGCGATGGCCTTTCCGGCCTGGTGGTGGATCGCTACGCCAACCACCTGGTCGTCGAGTATTTCGCCGCCGGCATGTGGCGCTTCCGCGACACCATCCATGCCGAGTTGCAGAAGCATTTCCCGGGCGCATCGCTCTACTGGTTCGCCGAGCAGCACGTGCAGCGCCAGGAATCGTTCGACGTGCGCTCGAACGATGCGCCGGCCGCCGTGGATGTGCACGAACACGGCCTCGCGTTCCACGCCGCACCGGGCCTGGGCCACAAGACCGGTTTCTTCGCTGACCAGCGCGACAACCGCCGCCGCTTTGCCGAGCTGGCGCGCGGCCGCCGCGTGCTGGACCTGTGTTGCAACGCCGGCGGTTTCGCCGTGCACGCCATGAAGGCAGGCGCACGGGAAGCCACGGGCGTCGATGCTGATGCGGCGATCCTGGAGGTGGCGCGCGAGAACGCCCGCATGAACGGCGTGGAAGCCCGCTTCGAACAGGGTGATGTGTTCGAGTGGCTGCGCGCGGCCATCGCCCGCGGCGAAACCTGGGATGCCGTCGTACTCGATCCGCCCAAGCTCACCCGTGATCGCAACCAGGTGGTCAATGCGCTGAAGAAGTACTTCGCCATGAACCGCACGGCGCTCGATGTACTGGCCCCAGGGGGCATCCTGCTCACCTGTTCTTGCACGGGCCTGGTAGGCGAGGACGATTTCCTGGAGATGATCCGCCGTGTCGCCCTTAACGCCGGGCGCGATATCCAGGTGCTGCACGTGGATGGCGCGGGTGCCGACCACCCCGTGGCCAGCAATGTCCCCGAAAACCGTTACCTGAAGGCCGCGTTCTGCCGGGTGGGCTGATACCTGACGGCACGTTCACCGTGCCTTGATCGGCGGCCGGCACACACTGCCGGCCATGTCCCGACGACCTCCCGCCAACGCCCTCGTGGTGGCAACCGATGAGCCGGCCCACGCGAAAGCGGCGGGCCTCGTTTACGTTTGCGATACGGACGATGGGATCACCCGGTGCAAGCGCGGGAAGAGCTTCCAGTACATGGATCTCGATGGAAAGCGCGTCACCGATGAGGACGTGCTGGCACGAATCCGCTCACTCGCGATCCCGCCCGCGTACACGAAGGTGTGGATCTGCGCCAACCCGCGCGGCCACCTGCAGGCCACCGGGCGCGATGCACGCGCTCGCAAGCAGTACCGCTATCACGCGAAATGGCGCAGTGAGCGCGACCGGGGCAAGTTCACCCGCATTCTCGAATTTGGCGCGGCGTTGCCAGCGCTCCGCCGGCGCCTGCGCAAGGACCTGGCATTACCCGGCCTGCCCCGCGAAAAGGTACTCGCCCTGGTGGTGAGCCTGCTTGAAGAAACCATGATCCGCATCGGTAACGACGCTTACGCCCGCGAGAACCACTCGTTCGGGCTTACCACGTTGCGTTCGCGGCATGTCGAAGCACGCCGCGGCCGCATTGAGTTCCACTTCCGCGGCAAAAGCGGACAGTGGCGTGATGTCGTATTGGATGATCGCCGGCTGGTGAAGGCGGTGCGTCGCGTGCAGGAGTTACCGGGGCAGCGCCTGTTTCAATATGTCGATGACGACGGCCAACGGCAGCCCGTGGATTCGGGCATGGTTAACGACTACCTGCGGGAAGTCACCGGCGGTGAATTCACCGCCAAGGATTTCCGCACGTGGGGCGGCACTGTCCAGGCGGTGGCGGTGCTTGCGGCCACGCCTATCCCCGAAGAGGGTGGCGAGCGCGCCGTGAAATCGGTACTTGCGCAGGCCGTGAAGGATGTCGCGGCGGTTCTGGGAAATACGCCTGCCGTGTGCCGTGCATCGTATATCCACCCGGAGGTTTTCCGGGGCTGGGCTGACGGGGACCTGCACCGGCGGGTGCCCCCGACGGGCCCGCACCAGCCGCGCAAGTTGGAAACGCTAACCCTGGCTTTCCTCCGCCGGCGCCTGCGTGCCGGCAAGCGCTCCCCATGAGGCATATGGACGGCTATAGTGCGCGCACGGGGTTCGCGTTCGATCTTGCAGGGGTTTTGGAAACGATGTGGCGGTGGAGTGTGATTCCCGTGCTGCTGGCCTTGGGCCCGGTCAGCTTTTCCGTGAGTGCGCAGAACGCGCCCACGGCGCCCCCGCTCGTGCCGGTGGATGCGCAAACCCACCGCGGCGTGGTCGACGATACCTGGATCATCGCACCGAGGCGGCTGGCTGACGCCACGCTCGAGGCCGTCAAGAATTATGCCGACGAAGGCGATATCGCGGCAGGTATCTCGCTGCGCTACGGGATCGACCACGCCGAGTGGATCATCGCCGACGTCTTCATCTACCCCGCCGGCCAGGGCGATGAGCCGAAGATGCTGGCCCAGGCCGTGCAGGATTTCCGCGAATCGGTGGCCTTCGCCGAGCGCCAGGAAATCTACCGCAATGTGTGGTGGGGCGACGAATCACCGTATACCGCGAAACTCGCCGGGGGCCGCCATCAGGATGGTCGCTTCCTGCCCATTGTGTTCGATGCCCAGCGCGACATGCTCACCTCGCGTACGTACCTCTTCTACCGGAAGATGTACTTCGTGAAGGTACGCCTGAGCACGACGGTGGAAGCGGTGGATTCGCTCACCGAGAATGCCGACCGGTTTATCGCCAGCCTGCTCGATGGAATCGACATCGTCAGCGTTGGCAGCTGCGGGCGCAAACTGGATGTCGTCGGCCTGGACGGTGGGGTGTCCCCGCCCGCGGACATGCCAGATGGCGTGAGCCCGGATGGGTACAGGGTCGCACTGAAAACGACGAAAGCGGGTACCCCGGTTTACGGCCCGCAGACCACGAAGACCATGGCGCTGGCACTGAAGCGCCAGGTCGCTACCGGCTGCACCACGTTGCAGTACAACCCGCCGCTGGAAGACGACAACCGAACGGTGCTCCATCTTCAGTTCAGCGCCGATGACTGGGGCGCCTCCGCGCACCCGTCGAACTGAAGCGGCCGGGACGCGTCCCACGCCCCGACCGCTGCCGGGCAGGCCCCGGGAGGCACACCCCTATCCGTGGGTGACCCGCCGGGCTACGACGACCCGCGCATGATGCTGTCTTGCCGCGCCTGCTGGCTATGGAAGGATTCTGAAAAACGCGGCCGATCGCTCGGATCACGCTGCCGACTATGCCTATCGTCCAGATGGCAGGGGATATGGCATGAACCTACGAAATATCTCAAACTGCGCCCGCGGGACCTTCAGGGGAGGCAGGTCCGCGCCGGCCTCACGTACCAGGGGGTATGCGGGCCGCCACCACGCTTCCATGTCGCCTGCGACCGGCCCGCCTGCGCGCCGGCACGGCTGCATGCGCTTATTTACCGAGGGAATCGCAATGAATCGTCTATGGAAGCACGGCATGGTCGTGGCGTGCGTGGCCAGTATCACGGCCTGCGCATCGATTACCGGTGGCCGCTACCAGAAGGTGGACGTGCATAGCCAGACGTCGTCTGGCGCGCCGATCACCGGTGCGTCCTGCGCACTCACCAACAACTACGGCACAGTGAACGTCATGACCCCGGGCACGGCCAAAGTGCATCGTTCGGCCACGCCGCTTTCGGTCAACTGCACGAAGGATGGTTCGGTCGTCGCGCAGCAGGTCTTCCCCGCGTCGATCCGCGGCATGGTGTGGGGCAACATCCTGATCGGCGGCTTGATCGGCATCGTCATCGATTTCTCCAACGGCGCGGCGCACCACTACGGCAACCAGTTGCAGGTGCTCGGCACCGACGCCGGCGGCGTTGCCTCGGCAGCCGCCCTGCCCGGCTCGCCCGTGGCCGCCGCCCAGGCTGTCGATACGAAGCCCGCCACCGATGCACCTGCGCCTGCCGATGCACCCCAGCCGCACGAAGCGCAGATTGCCGCGGCGCTGCAACCGGGCGGCATGGCCAGCCTGGATCCGCGCGTGGGCAAATCCATGTTCAACGCTGCACAGGACGTGGCAGCGGTGCAGCAGTGCGACCGCGGTATCCGCGTGCTCGAAGTGGACGGCCAGCACGCCGTGTTCTTCACCCAGTGCGATGGCCGCGCGCAGAAGCTGCACATCGAGTGCAACGGCGCGGAATGCGTGCCCCTGCTCCGGCCGCAGAGCTAAGCAGGCTGGCGGGTGGCGGGCCTTACGGCTCGCCATCCCGGCGACCGAGGCCGCATCCGCTATCGGATCTGCATCAGCCTGCCACGGCCGCCGCGCGCTCGCGGCTCCATGCGCGCCAGCCCATGGCCGCCAGAACCACGAAGCCTGCGTAAAGCACGGCGGTGATGGGTAGCGACTTGTAGACGTATTCGCCGACGTAGATCACATCGACCACGATCCATAGCCACCAGGCGGCGGCGTGGCGCCGTGCCTGCCACCATTGCGCGACAAGGCTGAACGCGGTGAGCGCGGCATCCAGCCAGGGTAGCGATGCATCGGTCCAGCGATGCATGGCGTAACCCAGGGCAAGTGCCGCGGCGGTGCCTACGGCCAGGTGCAACGTGGCGCTTCGGGTATCCAGGGAGGCCACGCGCACGTGGCCGCTGTCATCCAGGTTGCGCATCCAGCGGTGCCAGCCATACACGATAAGCAGCGCGAACACGACCTGGAGCAACGTATCGGAATAGAGCTTCGCATCCACGAAGATCCACGCGTACGCGATGACCGAGAGCAGGCCCACTGGCCAACACCACGGGCTTCGGCGCGCGGTGAGCCACACGCCCGCCGCGCTCACGATGGCAGCCGCCAGTTCGAAGAAGGAAAGCTCAAAGTTCATAGGTCACCGACAACCTGGCGAGCCGCGGCATGCCCGGAAACAGGTAGCTATCGCCGCCCGAGCTGCCGGTGTCACGCCAGTAGAAGTGATTGAAGACGTTATCGACATTCAGGCGCCAGGTCATCGCGTGGCCGCCAAGCGACGTGGCGAAGCGCAGGCCCGCATCGAAGACATGGTACGCCGGGACGCGGGTAGCACCATCGGGCGTCGCCACGTTGCTGCTGGCGTATCGCCAGCCGCCCAGCACGGCCAGGCCAGGCGCAAACGGCAGGCTGTAATCCGCATAGACAGCGGTGCGGTAGCGCGGCACGTTCACCACCTGGTGGTCCTCGTATGATGGCGTGCCGGTGTTTTCCGCGCGGGCGCGAATCGCATTGGCGCTGGCGGTCAGCCGCAGGTTTTCGGTGACACGGCCTGCAAGGTTCAGCTCCACGCCCGTGTGCACTTCCTGGCCACGCTGCACGAAGGTAAAGCCCTCGGCGGTGCTGTCCGGCTGCGCGAACTGGTACGGCTGGCGAATGCGGTAGACCGCCGCCTGGAGATCGAGCGCATCGTTCAGCGCGTACTTCACGCCGCCTTCGACCTGCCGGGAATGCAGCGGCGGCAGGGTCGTACTGCCGTTGGAGGTCCAGTAAGGAGCCTCGCGCCCGAGCGAAAGACCCTCGCCGTAACTCACGTAGGTGGTGAGCGACGATACCGGCTGCCACAACACTGCTGCCTGGGGCAGCGTTTTCGTCATGCGTGTATCACGCTCAAGCACGCCTGTATCGTCGTAGGCACGCTCGTGTAGCTTCACGAACCTCGCGCCTGCCAGTACCTGCCACGTGTCGGATAGATGCACGCGATCGATCGCAAAGAGCGTGTGCTGCCAATCAGTCAGGCGACGCTCGGAAGGCCCGGGCTGGTTGGGCGAAGAGGGAAACACCGGGACCACCTGATCATCGATATTGGCGGTGCCGACGTAGTCGTAGACGTCCGCGCGCTGGTCCACCGTGCGTCGAAACGCGGTGGCACCCACGTTGAGCTCATGATCGATGGTGCCCGTGGCGAACGTACCGGTCAGTGATGCGCGCACTTCGTCGTTTTGCCGCGTATCGTCGGGGCTACGGTAATCGTACACATCGTAATCGCCGTTTGGCGCGAAGAAGTACCCCGGCGTGGCGCCGCTCGCACACGATTCGGCATAGAAGCAGCCATACGCGAACGCCACGTTGTCATCGATCACCGTGTGGCTATGACCCGCGGAGAGCTGCGCGTTCCACTGTTCGCTGAATCGGTAATTGAAGCGCAGCGTTGTGTTGCTCGAGTCAATGCCCACCGGCCGCTGCCAAGGCTGGTAGCCCAGCAGGCGCGTACGGCTGGGGTGCTCGGGAATCTCCGTGCCACCCAGCATCTGGTAGCCGGAGGCCGAACGGCCACCGCTCGTCTGGTAATCCGTATCAAGCAGGAGCGTCGCCTTATCGGTGACTTTCCAGTCCGCCGAGATCGAGAGGAACGTTCGACGGGCATCGGTATGCTCGACAACGCCGTGCGTACGTTCGTGCGCTGCGTTCACGCGCACGCCGAACGTCGGCGTGAACCACGTGCCAAGGTCCAGTGCTTCGTACGCCGAACCATGCGAATCCGTACCAAGGGTCACGTTATGGACTTCGGCCGGGCGCTTGCTTACGTAATTCACCAGGCCGCCGGGTTCAACGACGCCGGCTTCAAGGCCGCCAAGGCCCTTCAGCACTTCCACGCGCTCCTTGCCCTCGAGCGCCATCAGCTGCTCCGCGGACATGATCATCCCGTTGAAGCGGAACCCGGTCGCGAGATCGAGCGGGAAGCCACGAATCGACACATCCTGGTAGTAGCCCGCCGGTGCGTAGTTATCGTTGATCGCGGCGTCGCCGCGGACCAGTTCGCTCAACGAACGCGGCTGCCGGTCATCGATTTGCGCACGCGTGATCACCGTGATGGCGGCGGGCGTGTCATGCAGCGGGGCACTGCCAAAACTTCCGAACGTATCCAGCTGCGTATCGGCTGCCTGGTAGCCGGCGGCGGTACTGGCATGCACGTCGATCGAAGGCAGCGTACGTGCCTGCTGCGGAACATCGTCGGCCGCATGGGCGGCACCGGCGAGTGAAAGCACGGCGAGGGCGAGCGGGGTGCGGATCGGGGTCATGGTCGTCTTCGTGGGGAACGGACGAAGCGACGGCGGGCACGGACCGCCCCCAGGGGCAGGCTCCGTGACTCTGCAAGCTCCCTACGCCGGTACTAACCGGGTCAGGTTCCAAGGGACTCTCTCAGCCTGGCAACGCCAGGCACCCCCGCTTCAAGGCCTCTATTGAACCACGAATCCGCGCCCGGCGTGCCGAATCTGGTCAAGGAAGCGCTGGCCGGGCGGCGTGGCAAACCAGGCGGCATGCCCGTGGAGGAAGGTGTACCAGGCCACGTCGGCATGGTCACGCCGCCGTGTGATGCCTTCGAAGTACTCCACTTCGGACAGGGCAAAATCCACATGGACGATGGGCAAAAGGGTGGCCAGGTCGTCCAGGTCGCCCTGATCGAGCGGGCGTACGCTCTGATAGCCCGCGATCAGCGCCAGCGCCAGGTCGGCATGGCCGATCTCACCTCGCGCGATATCCAGCCATGCGATCGCATTGCGCTCAATGGCGGTGGCCAGGTCGTACAGCGCAAACGTCGCCGCACTCAAGCCCAGGTCGAGCACATCCGTAATCACGGCATCATCGCCACCATCGCTCCAGCACAGGTTGGAAACGTGCCAGTCGCCATGGGTCCACAACCGAGGTTGGCGGGCCATGCCTGTCTGCGCCCGGGCGTGCCAGGGCGAAAGCGTGGCGTGCAGCTCTCCCTGCCAGTCGCGCTCACGCAGGTAAGCCGCCAAGGCCGGCCGGCCGCCGAGCTGCGCTTCGAGGGCAGCCACGGGGTCTCTTGCGGACACGATCTCCGCCCTGGCCACGAGGATATGCGTAGTGCGCTGGGGCGCCGTGTACGCCGCCGCCGCGGTATGCACGCGTGCGAGCATGGCGCCAGCCAGCCACGCATGGCGCAGGCCACCTACAGGCGACCACGAAAACGCATCACGATAGATATCAGCGCCCAGGGCAGGCGCATGCACCTCGTAGACCCACTCCCCCCGGGCCAGGGCCGTATGACCCTCGCTATCCGGGTAAGCCGCGGGTACCGGGATCCCTCCTGCGCGCAGGCAGGCGGCAAAGCGGTGTTCCTCGGCGAGCCCCTCCGCGGACCGTACGCTCATGTGATGGCGCTTCACGAAAACCGTGCCCGGCGCGGTATCCACCAGCGCCGCCGCCGACAGCGGGCGCGGCGAACGCCAATGGATAGCCCGCACGGGGCCAGCCTGCGGCACGCTCACCAGCAGCGCCGTGACTTCATCCTCGGTGAGGGGTGGCCAATCGGGCGGTAGTTCATCGCCAGCCAGGCCATGCGCGAGATGGGCATCATCGATCATCGCGGAAGTGTAGCGGCGCCGGCGGCGCCCACCACGGGATCAGTCGCCGACGAGCGAGTCGACGATCCCGTCCTCCACCCAACTACGTAACAAGGCACCCGCCTGCCGGGCCGCGGTATCCGGTTCGTGCAGGCGCGTCAGGGCTTCGCACATCTCGCCGAACGAGGCGCCGGCAAGGGCAAGGTCAAGGCAGGCGCACTCAGGCGCCAGCATGCTCGTGAAACGGGGCGAGAAATCCCGGCGCCACACGCGCACCCCCGCATCGACGTCGAAGATTTCAGCGGCCGGCGGCATCCTTTCGCTCGCCAGCGCATGCCAGATGGCGGCGGCGTTGCTGCGGGTCCAACGAAAACGCAGCGTGGGTACGAACCGGATTTCCACGGTATCCCAATCCGCCGAAACCAGCCCATCCAGCCCGATCGGGCGCGCATCCGGACCCGAGAGCGTACGTCGCAGGTGCCAGTCCAGCCAGGCAAGCTCCGCGATCTCCGGATCGGCGGGGTAGTGCCCATCCAGCCACGGGATATAGCTCTCGCCGTAGGCATCCAGTGTCCAGGAGTCCGGCGGGGTCGCCGCCACATAGGCCTCGGCCAGTTCGTCGAAGACACCATCGCCCAGCCACAGGCGGGTCTTCGCGTAGGTATCGCGCAGCGAGGCGACCAGCTGCGAGCGGTACTGGTTCGTGTACACGGCCATACCCCGACCATCCAGGCCTTCCACGGCCGGCCCGCCGCGCAGGGTCGAAGCGAAACGAGTCTGGAGGTCGCGAAGGTTCATGGGTGGACGGTAGCACCCCGTTTGTGGAGAAACTGCGTGGTCCGCCACGCCTCGCCAACCGGGGCGCTATTTCGGCAAATCTTCGCGCTGGCGCTGTATTCCGCCAAGGGACTGCCGCTATATCATTCACCAAGAAAGCGTCAGCTGTAACGGGACTGGTCCGGACGGCGGCTTTTTCCGAATGGTCGCGACGGCGACATTGAAGGTGGCAGTGAGTCATTCCCACACGGATCCGTTAGCCTGGGGCCGCTATCTGGCGGTCGCGGGCGCGTATGCCGCGTGTTACGAGCTCACCCGCAATATCTCGTTCTCCCACTGGATGCTTCCGGCTGGCCTGCGCCTCGCCTGCCTTCTACTCGTGCCGCGCCGCTACTGGGCTGCCCTGGCCGTTGGCGAAACCCTGCCTATCGCCGAGATGGCGGCCCTGCACGCCACCAGTTTTGGCATCCTCTGGGCCTGTATGGCGGCCCTTCCGCCCATTCTGGTCTGCATGCCCGCCATGGCCTGGCTACGCAACCGCTACACGGTCGTTCGCCCCGATGGCGAGATCAACATGGGCTATATCCTGGCGGCGACGCTGATCTGCGCGGTGGTCACCACGGCCGCCAACGCGCTGGTCCTCTCCACGGTGAGCATGGCCGATGGCTCGCCCGCACCGTCGATCACGCTGCCGTTGATGCTGGCCTGGATCCTCGGCTGTTATCTCGGCGCGCTCACTCTTACACCGCTGATTCTTACCGTTCGTGAGCGGATCGCACTGCTGCCCCATCGCACGGTGACGTGGACGGCGGTTCGCCATAGCCCGCTGATCCGGGACGCCCTGCTGTTTGCCGTACCCTGCCTTGGGCTGCTGTTGCTGGTGGCAAACGGTGCCGGCGAAGACGATGGCTTACTGACCTGGGTTCGCGTCGGCATGACCGTGCCGGTCATCGCACTGACCCTGCGGCACGGCTGGCACGGTGCCGCCGTGGGCGGCATGCTGGCCAGCGTGGCGCAAGCCAGCACCTCGTTCCACCTGCAGGATCCGGCGATGATTCGATCCCAGGCCATCCTTGCCTTTGTCGCGAGCACGGCATTGATCTTCGGCGTGCGCGTCGCACATCGCGCCGCTGCGGCACGTCTTGCCGCACACCCCGGCGTGCCGGCGCCAGCACCCGCACCCGCACCCGCCCCCTCGCCGCGGCGCTGAGCCACCTGGCAAGCGTCGCCGGGCAAGGCCCGGCGACGCCCGTTCAAGGCCTTAGAGCAAGCGCGAGGAACACTCGATGGGATTCTTGCATTCCACCAAGGCCGGCAAGGTGGGCTGGACCTGCGTGGCTACGTGGCCTGGGCGCGCACTGGCGCTGGCGGTGCCGTGGGCGGAACCTGCCTGGGCAGCGCCCACGCCGAGCGAGAGGAGCGACAGCGAGACGACGAGCGTACGGAACGAAATAGACATGGCGGAATCCCCATACGTGGTGCCGGGCCACCACACGACGCGGCGACGGCCGGCGGGTCGATGATGGGAAGGGCGCCCCCAGACGCCCTCCCCACGCCGATCCTCCCGACTTTTGCCCGCCCACGCTGGGGTTACACGCGTTCCATGCCGATTTCGCGCAATGATGAGGCGCCGATGCAGCGCACCCGCCCCGACGTGGCTGTCAGGGGCAGGACGGTTCGCATGGCGCCAGGTGCAGTCTCAGGGCCCAGCGCACCATCAGCGTCGCGATCCCGATATCAACCAGCACTTCGCTGGGCCATACATCGCCGTAGAAGAAGCCATCGACATTCGCGAGCATCCCGTAGATGCCGATCGTATTGACGCACGCCCCGGCGACGAGCAACGCACACGCCACGCGCGCGAATCGCGAAAGCCGTTGCTCGGTGATGAGCCATCCGGACATCAACATCACCGTGAGGCAGGCGACAAAATCAACTGCAAGCAAGACAGCCATTACTTCTCACCTCCAGCGATGCGGGACACGACGCGATCGGCGATACCATCGCCATGGCGATCGAGGACCCGTTGCACTATCGATGTGAGTTTCAGCCCGAAACAGCCGACAAGGAACGACACACCAGCCTGCATTTCGACATCCGCGTCAGGAAGGAAATGGCGCTGAAACGCTGGCGCGATGAATACGGCGATCAGCGTTCCGCAGATCACCTGTACGACGGCACGTCCTCGCGAGCCGATCTTGCTCATGGCGACAGGAAGTACCGCGCCACCCACGGCAGCGAGAAGCAGCCAGAAACGATTCAGAAGCAACGAATCCATGACACCTCCTCAGGGGTTGGCGGTCTCGGAAAGGTTGCCCGACCATGTCGAGCCACGCCGCTGGAATCGTATGGAAACCCCCTGTTCTTCCGGGGTAAGCACGAAGTCGCCGGGATACAGGGCTTCGCAGAAGCCACCACCGTTGCTGGCCGGCTTGAAGCGAAAGTGCGAGCTTCCGCCAGACTCCTCAAGCAATTCAGCCGCGGCCGCGCAATTTCGCGGCTCACCGAAATGCACGCGAATGGCCTCGGCTTTTCGCCATACTGTCGTGCGAACGGCCTGGGAACCATCACGCACCACACCCTGCCATGCCCCATCGATCGAGGAGGCGTGCGCTGCAGCCCCCACGCACGCGAGAAGGCCTGCCGCGATAAGTCTTGTCATTGTTCCATGTGTCATGTTCGACTCCTTGTCAAAACGGGACAAGCGTCCCCGGGGAAACGATGGCTTCGCCATCGCAATACAGTCGCGGTATCCATCCGTTGCCGGCGTCGCAGCGCACCTTCAATCGGCGCGGCTTCGTACGTTCCATCCACGCGAACCGGCCGCGCCTGAGGGCAACGCATACCTCGCCGCGTTTGTCGCGGGAGAGATATCCCTCGAACTCAATCTCCATCAGTGATACGCACGCCCCCCGCGTCCTGGTCATCACCTCCCGAAGATGGTCCAGCAGCGCCATCAGCGGAAAGCGCGTCGCGCGGCCGGTCATTCGTTTAACCATGCAGGCTTTCGGTTGAATCCCACCTGGTAGCAAATCCATTGCAGGACGACCTGGTGCTCGCCGATCTGCAGGATCGTGAAGCTCTTTTCAGTGGCGAGGATCCTCCCCCGCGGTGAATCGTTGAGGCAGCGATTGAGCAATTCACGCGCTTCCTCGATCTGCGTCTCAGCGCTCATCTGGTTAGGATTATTGCTGCCAACCACGATCCGCTTCACATAGCGGACATCGGTGAGATCAAACATCACTACTCCCGGCAGGTCGTGGCGCCGCGGCGCCACGACCGTCGATCATCAGGTCACAGGGATTCTCAACCCGGGTCCGCCGATGCGGCCGGCGCAGGCGATAGGGCCGGTTCATGAGCCTTCGGCGTCCCGGTCTTTGCCACCACCGCCGTCTGCAGGATATCCATGACACGCGCAAGCCCTTCCGGCATGCCGCCATCACGCGCCTGGACGTTCACGTGGTACTTGGCCGAGTTATCCGTGGTGCGGGTATTTTCCTTATGCGATGCCACGGAGCCCTGCACCGAAACTTTCGCACCGAACCCGCCCCACGACGCATCAACCGTGGCACCGATATCCAGCGAGCTCTTGTCGTGCGTGGCCGCCTTCACTTCCATATCGAACGTGATGTCCACGTTCTCCACGGACAGGGTCGGCACCTTCACGATGGAAAGCAGTGGCACGTTCATCTCGACAGCTTCGTCGACCCATTCGCCGGCGGCATTCTGAACCGGCCGGGTGAACTTGAACGCGGATGTGCGCGTCGTATCGGTACTCTTACCCTTTGCGTCCTGCTCAAAACCCACCTTGTTGATGAAGTCCGCCGTGGCCTGGGCCAGGCGCACCTGTGCCTCGCATGCCGCCATCAGCGGCGCGCCCACGAGATCGCCCATCGGCAGACCGCGGAACTGTTCGGAAATCGTCATAACGTCACTCCTTTACGTATCGACATTGGCCCGCCGTGCCTCGTGCGCCGCGGGGTTCGGCCGGGTGTGGGGGGGTTAGTCGCCCGGCCTGAACGTCTGGAAGACCCCTTGGGTCATCGTTAAATGATTGGCGAGCCGCGCCACGCCGTCCGTGGGTTCAACACCCTCGACACGCAGCTTCACCTGCACCTTGCCCACGCCGCTGTCGCCGCGCCGCGCCGCCGTATCCAGCGCGACGGATCGCTTGCGCATCTTCGACAGGAACGCCCACCGGCTTTGCCCGAGCGTTGCCGCGCCATCGTCGTCCGCGGCATCACTCTCAACGAACGAACCAAGTTCGGCATCGAAGCAGATCTCCACATCCTTGATGCGCAGCGACGTCGTTGGCACCAGTGGCAGCAGCGGCGCACGGTATAAATCTTCATCCCCATCCCGTGCGCCTGGTTGCATCGATGGCATGCGAATGACCACGCTTTTCGGTCGATTGTCTTCATCAAAGTACTCGCCGAGCCTGGCCACCTGGGCCTGTTCAATGCGGGCCTGGGCTTCCACCACGGCACCTGCCATGGCTTCGATCAGGCCCTCAAGCGGCGTTCCAGTCATCGTGGCGCGCTTGCCAAATCACGCGTGGCGTTCATCATCGTGGGCATCGCTTTCTCCTTGCGTCGGCGAAGTTCGCCGTGGATTTACTATCGCCGCATGAGCGGCGCGGGGGTATCGGCGATGGCCTGAGATGCACGTCGTGCTTGTGCCGAACCATCCATCAGCTCTCACGACTCCAGCGTCACCAGGCCCACCCGCAACGCAAATCGCGTCAGGTCGGCGATGCCCTCCACGCCCAACTTGGCCTGGATGTGTTCTCTGTGCGTGCCTACCGTCTTCATGCTGATGTGCAAGCGCTCGGCGATCTGGCGGGTAGATAAGCCTTCGGCATACAGCTGCGCGACCTCCTTCTCACGCGGGGTGAGCACCGATGCAGGATCGTCCCCCTGGCGGAACGCCTCGACCAGGATGTGCGCAAGCTCGGGGCTAACGTGGTATCGCGCGGAAAGAACACTCTCGATGCCGTCGATCAGATGGGCGAAGGTGCAGCGCTTCAGGACGTAACCGTGCGCACCCGCATCAAATGCCGCACGGACGCAGGGCCGGTCTGCCGTCTCGGACAGGCATAGCATGCGCGTATGCGGACAACGCACGGCCACGCGGCGGGCCGCCTCTATGCCGTTCAGGCCCGGCATGCTGTCGTTGAAGACGAGCAGGTCGGGTTTCCTGTCCACACACAGGCGCAGGCAATCGCGCCCATCCCCGGTGCTCCCCACCACCTCGAAGCGCGGCTGCGCATCAAGGAGGGCTGCAAGCCCCTCCCGCATCAGTTCCTGCTCGTCGGCCAGCACAACCCGCACGGGCCGCGCCGCCCCCTGTGACAGAATGCCTTCCGCACGGTGGCCGCCTACATGGTTCCCTTGCATCTACCTACTCCTGGTTTGGGCAGGTGCGTACCGTCGGCGAGAGAACATTCTCACGTCCTTCCGGGAACCTTACGGACTTGCAAACTTCAATTACCTCAAGCAGTTGCCTCCGCCGGCGACCGCCCCCGGTGGCATGCAGCAGTCCTTCGCATCTTCTCCCTTTCTCATTGGCGACTGGACCGTACGCCCTGGCCAACGCACCGTCAGCCGACGCGGCGAGGTGCGGGTACTCGAACCACGACACATGGATGTCCTTTGCGCCCTGGCCAGCCACCCCGGCGACGTGGTGAGCCTGGAATGGTTGCTTGATACCTGCTGGGGCGGTGGATTCTTTGGCGACAACCCCGTGCACAAAGCCGTGGCCATGCTCCGCCGTTCGCTCGGCGACAACACCGCGCAGCCGCGATACATCGGGACGGTGCGTAAGCGTGGTTACCTGTTGCTCGCCCGCGTCAAACCGTTGCGCGAACCAGAAGACCGGATCGAAGCCGCCATACGCCGCTGGGGCATGTCACCCGCGTTCCAGCGAAGAATGCGCGCATTGGGCCCGGATGATGCGGAGCAATGGCAAGTGCTGGCTGCGGTGTTGCTACGCGTTGCTTCGTCGCTGGTAAGCCACGGCGCCCTGCGTGATGCCCTCGGCACCGTCGATGAGGCGCGCGGCTGGCTTGCCACGCAGGTACGCGACCATCATCCGGTATGCCCGCACCGATAAACGTGCAGTGCTCACGCTTTTGACGGCGGGCGGCGGCGAGGCTTCACACCGGGCGAAGGCGCGTGCTGCCACAGGTCCCAGTACGGCGGTTCGCCGATGGCATCGCCGAGGAATTGCAGGAAGCTCTGGGTTTTGCGCGATCGTTGCCTGTTGGCCGGGTAGACCGCGTGGATCCCGAGCGCATCCGGCTCCAGTGCCCAGGTGTAGTCGGTGAGCACAGGTGCCAGTTCCCCACGCTCAAGGTAACGGCTGGCCAACCACGTGGGAAAGCACACGATGCCTTTGTTGCCGCGTGCCATTTCCAGCAGGTATTCGATGTAGTTGCTGCGCACGTTGCCGTCCGCCTCGGCGACCACGAACGTGCTCTCACCCTGGCGGTAATGCCATTTCTGCGGACCGTACGGCGCCTGGTACACCAGGCAATTGTGTTCTGCGAGATCGGCCGGTACGCGTGGGGCGCCGTGCGCCTGAAGATAAGCCGGCGATGCGCACAGCGCGAACTTCTGCAACGCCAGGAGCCGCGCAAGCATGCGTGAATCGTTCAACTCGCCAATGCGGATGGACACATCGATGCCCGCTTCCACCGGATCGGAAAACGTATCCGTCAACCACAAGTCCAGTTCAACGCCTGGGTGGCGCTCCTGGAACGCCATGAGGATGGGGGCGAGATGCCGCCGCGCGAACGCGGGTGGCGCGCTGATCTTCAACCGCCCACGCGGTTCGTCCTCTTCGCCGATGTGCTCCCCGGCCTGGTCGATCTGCTCGATCGCCTCGCGCACGGATTCGTAATAGCGCTGCCCTGCATCGGTCAGGCGCACCGCGCGCGAGTGGCGGGTAAACAGGGCCTGGCCAAGCGCATGTTCCAGCGCGGCGATATGCCGGGAGGCGGACGAAGGCAGCAGATTCAGCTCGGCCGCCGCCTGGGAGAAGCTCCCGTGGGTCGCGACGCGCACAAATAGACGCAGGGCGAGGAGGTTCACATGCTTGTACATGGCAGGGCCTTGCTTGCCGGGTAGGCAAGGTTACTTTGTCGAAATAACAATTGTATGCCTGACAGGTCAAGCGTAGATTGTCATTCAAGCAAAGCAGACGCGCCTGGTGCCGTCAAAACGGCATTTGGTCGCACCCCGCGACCCTCCCCCTTCCGCGCCTCTTTGCATCCCAACCGGTGCGCACCCCTGCCCGGCCGCTTTCTGCGTGCCGGATGGCCGCGTGCGGCCTGCGATATGCCAGGTGAAGTTTATGCAGTGCAGTTCAAGGGCCCCCGTGCGCGCATCACGCCGCCGCCGGAAGGCGTTGTGGAGCGCGAGCGTGTTCATGGCGATGGCCTCGTTCGGGGGTGGCGCCACAGCGGATGACGCCGATGCGCCGACCGAGAGCGTGGCGAGTGTTCGCAGCCGATGGGAGAAGCACGGCGTGACGGTACGCGGCGACTACGTCTCGGAGACGTTCCGCGTCGCAAGCGGCGGGCTCAAGCAAGGTACGCGGTATGCGCAGCAGGTGCGCTTCGGCCTCGATATCGACATGCGCAAGGCAGCCGGCTGGTCGCAGGGCGCATTCCACATCACGCTCAACGATCGAGCGGGGCGCGGCGTCACCACCGACCTGGCAGGCAACCGCATGCCGATCCAGGAGGTGTACAGCAGCCAGTTCCTCAAACTCACCGAGCTGAGCTACGACCAGGATGTGGCGAATCACCGCGCCAACGTGAAGGTCGGCCTGTGGGCCATGGGCAACGATTTCGGCGGCCTGCCCATCCTGTGCGAACTGGTGAACGCCGCGTTCTGCGCGCACCCGCTCGCGATGTCAGCCGGTAGCGGCTGGGGCAATTACCCTAATGCGCGCCCCGGTATCCGCGTGAACTGGCATATGTCACCGCGCGTTGATCTGCGCGTGGGCGCCTTCCAGGTGAACCCAGGCTTCAGCACCGAGGACCATGGTTTCTCGCTGCATGCGCGTGGCGCGACAGGCACCCTGTTTCCCCTCGAAATGGACCTGCACAGCCGCGATGCCCAGGCGGCCCACGCGGCGGAGCTGAAGCTCGGCACCTATTACGACTCCAGCCGCGTGGCGCGCCAGGGCGGAGCCGGAAGCGTCAGTGGACGATACGGCGTGTACGCGCTGGGCACGCAACGCGTGTACCAGGAAACACGCGATCCGCGGCGCGGCCTGACGCTTGCGGCCGAAGTCATGAAGGCCGATGGCCGCAGCGCGCAGATGACCGCGTGGTATTCCGCCGATGCGATCTACCAGGGCACCTTCCCTGGCCGCGACCAGGACACCTTCGCGCTTGGCTACGTGCGTGCCGTGATCAACCCCAGGATTGACCGTGCATGGCGTACCACACACGCCGCGCCTATGCAGGATGCCTTCCTCAACACACTGCCGGATGCGGAAAGCGTCGTCGAGCTGAGTTACGGCTGGCGCGTGAACCGGTGGTTCCTCGTGCGCCCGGATGTCCAGTACGTGATGGATCCGGGTGCCTTCTCCCAACGCCGTACGAAAAACGTGATCGCATTCGGCGTGCAGCTGAAAGCGACGCTCTGAAACGAAAGGTGGCAACGATGAACAAGAGCAAAGGTGCGTCCACCGCACTGATATGGCTGGCTCGCCTGCTGGGCGTGCTCGTCGCGCTGATGGGCGCGGGCCTGCTTTGGGGCGGCGTGACGCTGGCAACACTGGGTGGCAGCTGGTACTTCATCGTTATGGGCATCGCCCTGCTGGTGGCGGGTGGGTTGCTCGTCGCGGCACGGCCACTGGGCGTGAAGGTGTATGCCGTTGCCCTGCTTGGTACGGCTGCATGGTCGCTGTACGACACGGGCTTTAACTACTGGGGCCTGATCTCGCGCCTGCTTACCTTCGCAGGCGTGGGCGTGCTGGTTGGCGCGGTCTATCCCGCGTTGAAGCGGCGCATGGGTATCCAGGCAAGCCGCGTGGCACCGCTCGCCACGACGCTGCTGGCTGTGGGTGTTGCCGTCGCGTTCGCATCCATGTTCACCCGCCACGGTGTCACGCTCGATACCACGCAGGTGCCCGGGACGGCGACGACCGGGCGGGCGCATGTCGCCGACTGGACCGCGTGGGCAGGGACCCCGGCGGGCACGCACTACAGCGCGCATACCGCGATCTCCAAACAGAACGTGAAAGACCTGCAGCTGGCGTGGTCGTTCCGCACCGGCGATATCCCCAAGAGCAATGGGTTCGGCGCGGAAGACCAGGATACGCCGCTGCAGGTCGGCGATACGGTGTATGTGTGCACGCCACACAATGAGGTGATTGCACTGGATGCCGATACCGGTGAACAGCGCTGGCGTTTCGATCCGAAAAGCGAAGCACCGAACTGGCAGCGTTGCCGCGGCCTCGGCTTCCACGATGATGGGAACGGCAGCATGAGCGGCACGCCGGTTGCCACCGGCGCCATGGGCGAGTGCCGCCGCCGGATCATCGAGACGACGATCGATGCCCGCCTTATCGCGCTCGATGCGGACTCCGGCAAGCGCTGCGATGGCTTCGGCACGAACGGCGAAGTGAACCTGCGCGAAGGCCTTGGCCTCGTGAAGCCCGGCTTCTACACGATCACCTCGGCGCCGCTGGTGGCAGGTGACCTGGTGGTGATCGGCGGCCGCGTAGCGGACAACATCGAGACCGACGAGCCCACGGGTGCAATCCGTGCGTTTGATGTGCATACCGGCGCATTGAATTGGGCATGGAACCCTGGCGATGAAGACGTCAAGGCGCCACCGCGTCCGGATGGCACGTATACGCGCGCCACGCCTAACGTGTGGACGGCCATGGCGTACGACCCGAAGCTCAACCTGGTGTACCTGCCCACGGGCAACACGACGCCGGACCAATGGGGCGGTGAACGCACGCCCGCCGACGACAAGTACAGCTCCTCGGTCGTTGCACTGGATGCCGCCACGGGCAAGGTGCGCTGGCACTTCCAAACCACGCATCACGATCTGTGGGATTACGATCTTCCCGCGCAGCCTGCCCTGGTGGATGTCCCCGATGGCAAGGGCGGCACGTTGCCGGCGCTGGTGCAGGTCACCAAGCAAGGCCAGATCTTCATGCTGAACCGCGCGACTGGCCAGCCGATCGCCGATGTGGTGGAGAAGCCGGTGGCCGTGGGCCACGCGAAGGGCGAGCGTTATTCGCCGACACAGCCGTTCTCGGTGGGCATGCCGATGATCGGCACCCAGCACCTCAGCGAATCGTCCATGTGGGGCGCCACTCCGTTCGATCAGCTGTACTGCCGCATTCAGTTCAAGAAGATGCGCTACGAAGGGCCGTTCACCGCCCCGGGCGAGGACATCTCGTTGCAGTGGCCCGGTTCGCTCGGTGGCATGAACTGGGGCGGCGTCTCGATCGATGAAGCGAACGGCCTGATGTTCGTGAACGACATGCGCATTGGCTTGTGGACGCGCCTTATCCCGCGCCATGCGGTGAAGGGCAGCGGCGGCGGCGTCGAGATGGGCCTGGCCTCGATGTATGGCACGCCGTACTGGTCGGACCGCAACCGCTTCATGTCGCCGGCGGGCATCCCCTGTCAGGAGCCGCCGTTCGGCACCATGACCGCAATCAACCTGGCGACACGCAAGATCGCCTGGCAGGTGCCGGTGGGTACCGTGCGTGATACCGGCCCCATGGGCGTGAAGCTGCACCTGCCGATGCCGATCGGCATGCCCACCCTGGGTGCTTCGCTGGCGACGCGTTCGGGCCTGGTGTTCTTCGCAGGCACGCAGGATTACTACCTGCGCGCGTTCGATGAATCCACCGGCAAGGAAGTGTGGAAAGCGCGCCTGCCGGTGGGCAGCCAGGGCGGCCCGATGACCTACGTGTCGCCGAAGACCGGCCGCCAGTACATCGTGCTCACGGTGGGTGGCGCGCGCCAGTCGCCGGACCGCGGTGACTACGTGATGGCCTGGGCGCTGCCCAAGGCGAAGTAAAAAAAAGGGCGCGGTAAAAAACACCGCGCCCCGCTTTCTGTAGGAGCGCGCTTGCGCGCGATCCCCCCATCACTCAATAAAAAACGCCGCATCTTCCGCACCGGCATACCCGGTAAGCGCCGTAAGCACGACGCGCCGCGTCTGCGCCAGCCGCTCCTCCACCCACGCTTCAAGCAGGGGATCATTCGGCAGTACGAACTCGGCGATACGCGCCGGGGTCAGTTTGCGGCCGTACGAGAACCGCCATTTTTCCTCATGCAGGCACGCCGCAGCGATCACCAGCATCGCTTCACTGAGCGGCTTGCGTGGCAGCAGCACCAGGCAATCATCGTTCACCGCGCATGGCTCGAACTGCACGAAGGCTTCGCCGATCGAACCGGTCTGCGCAACGGTGACGAACGGCGGCTGCATCACCTGGCCGAACTCCAGCCAGCCATAGCAGCCGTTGTAGGCCTCGGTCGGCGAGATCACCAGCGTTTCGCCATCGGCAATGCCATCGCGGCTGTGCAGCTCCTTCATGCCGTACACGATATCGAACGCATCGCCGATCGTTCCCGGCCGGGCGGCATCGGACAGGGCCTTGGCGTTGTCCTTCTTCGCCTGCGACATCAGGCTGCGGTAGCCCGACATGCGGATGCCACCCTGGCGTACCTGTTCGCGCTGCACGGTCACCTCGCGCGAGTAACGCGCGTAGAACGAGGCGAGACGGCGCAGATGCACATCCACGGCATCCTGTACTTCTTCACGGCTGGGCGGTGCGGATGCTACATAGGCGCCGGCGGCCCACTCGCGCTCGCCGGATACGTGGCCAAGACCCGAGAAGCCGGGAATGGCACGCTTGTTGACGATGGCGTCGACCGCCTGGGGAATGTCGTTCGGCTCGGTGGGCCGTTCCACACGAATGCCTTTGCGCAGCGTCAGGCCATCGTGGTGCAGGCGCACGAACACCGTGGCGATGCTCGGATCGTGCTTCACGCCCTTCTCGAGTACCACCACCGAGGTCGTGGCCGAAGCGTAGGGCTGGAACAGTTCATCCGGCAGCTGGCACACCGCGAGCAAGCGGTGGTGCTTTAGGATCTTGTGCCGCCACGCGCCCTTGCTTTTCTTCACGATCAGGCTGGTGGGCAGCACCACCGCCACCTTGCCGCGATGCTTCAAGGCCTCGAGCGCACGATCGACGAAATCTTCCGACGGCGTGTCGGAAGCCTTGTGCGGGAACGGCGGGTTCATCAACACCACATCCACGTTCCCTTCGGGGAAATCGGGAGCGGTGAAACAATCTTCCTGGTGGATCTGGGTGGCGCCATCGCCGCGCAGGATCATGTTGGCGACGCAAAGCGCCGCCGTGACCGGCTCGGTTTCGAACCCGTAGAGCTGCTTGCGCGCCACCTTCACCATTTCCGCGCGGCTCAGGTCATGCGCCCGCAGCAGGCGGTCCATGGCGGCGACAAGGAAGCCGCCCGTGCCGCACGCCGGATCCAGCACGTGATCCTTCGGACCCACTTCGCACACATCGGCCATGAACTGGGCGATGTGCCGCGGTGTGAAGTACTGGCCGATCGTGTTGCCGCCGGTGTAGCGGAAGAAGGTTTCGTAGAGCTGGCCCAGGTAATCGTGCTCGGCGGTGAGCACGCTGACGTTGAGCTTCTCGAGGATGCGCGCGATCTCGACGGCGCGCGTGGCGAGCTTGGTGTTCGCCTCCTCGACGTGCAGGCTGCGACCGAGCGCCGGCTTGCCGGCTTTCTCGAACGCGCGCAGGCATTCGGCGTTGATGTCGCTGAGGATGTGATCCTCATCGCGGCGGATGCGGCCCTTGGAACTGGCGAGCGCCAGCATGATGGCGGCGACCACGGCCGGACGGAACTCGTCCTTGATCTTTGCCTCGCGAAGCAGCCGGTTGATCTCCTCGGCGCGACGCGCCAGCACTTCCGGCGGCGGAATGGTCGGGCGCAGCTCCGGGCGGCCGTGGGGCGATGCCACGCGCTCGAGATCGGTGCGGTTGGGAATCCACGAGACCGGCTTGCCGCCGTAGGTCACGATCGACCATTCACCATCGGCGTAGCGGGAAACGCGCAGTTCGAAGCTATCGTCGGAGGTACCGGCCAGGCCAATGGCCAACGGCGCGTAACCTTTCTGCTGGAATCGCTCGGCGTAATGCTGTGCCTCGCGCAGCGCCTTGCCGTGTTCACTGCTGAGCTTCTTGGCCTCGATCACGGCCAGGACTTTCTCGGTGACCTTGTCGACCAGCAGGGCCTCGGGGTAACCGCTGCCGCCACCGGTCTTGCTGGCCTGCTTGAGAGCTTTTTCGATCAGCGGGAAGGCGGCGTATTCGTTCTGCAGCAGCACATCGCCAACGGGAGGCTTCTTCGGGTTCCACCCCTGGGCGCTCAGCAGCTCATCGAGCAACTTTTCGCTGCGCCGTTCGGAGATACCCTTGGATTTGCTCATCACCACTCCGCTGCCGCCTGCCATGCGACAGAAGCCAATAACCTACGGTGCGGAGGTCTCAGGCGGCGAGATTGCCAGCGTGTGCCTCCGTTCCCAATGCGTTGGAAGCCACGCGCTGGCCCACGAACCACTGTCCGAGGCGCCGCAGCAGGGGCTTCTCAACGTAATGATAGCTGAGCAGGCCGGTGGCCATGGCGGCTGCGACCATGACGGCGGTCAATGCGACCGGGTTAATGACCCCGATCCAGCCCAGCCGCGCGAAGACGCCGACCATGGCATCGAACACGATCATGTGCCACAGGTAGAGCGAGAACGAGGCGTCGCCGAGGTATTGGAGGGCGCGGGGCATAATCCAGCGCCTGCGCAGCTCAAGGGTGACAACGCCATAAATGATCGCTGCGGCAGGCATTCCCCAGCAGGCCACGCGCAGGAGATACGAGCTGGGATCGCGCGCGACGAGCCAGGTCCCGGCGGCCATCCATGCCATCGCCGCCAGGAACATCGTGCCGTGGAACATGCGCGCGCCCCTTTCGACGAGCATCCCGACGGCCACGCCCAGGAGGAACTCGAGAAGGATGGGCGCGAACAGGTAATCCCATGGTGCCGCCCAAGGGTGCCATGCGCTGGCGACGGCTGCGCCGATGAGCACGCTGAACCAGAACGCCAGACCCCAAAGCGCCCGCTTTCCGATGATCAGAAGGCTTAGCGCTGCAACACCGTAGAAGTAGACCTCGTAGGTGAGCGTCCAGGCGACCCCGACCACGTAGTTAGGGATGCTGTCGACCAGCATGAGTAGCTCTACGACCGGCTTCTTCAGGGGCAACGCGGTAGGTGGCGACCAGACCATGACGACCGACGCAGCGGCGAAGGCGATCCAGTACAGCGGATAGATCCGGATAAACCGCTTCATCGCGAAGGCAAACACCGCCCTGCCCCGGCCGACCTGTTCCAGGCTCGCCACGGATCGCCGGACGACGTGGTAGATGATGAAGCCGGAAATGACGAAGAAGATATCGACACCGGCCGGCCCCACGGCAGCGAAGAAGGGCTTCGCCCAGTGCGTTCGCATCGGCACCAGGCTCCAGAACATGTGGCACGAGACCACCATGAGCGCGGCGAGGGCACGCATGCCCTGGATGTTGCGATATGTCATGCCCGATGGTCCCGACCGACGGCGTCGTCGTAGGTGCCATGCGGCAGCGCGTATGTTGCACGAGGGCGAAAAGAACAAAAAGAAAGGGCCCTGATTGCTCAGGGCCCTTTCCGGTTTTGGCTGGGAGACTAGGATTCGAACCTAGATAAACGGAGTCAGAGTCCGTTGTCCTACCGTTAGACGATCTCCCAAGAAACCTATCGAAGCGCTCTGACCGTCGTGCTTCGAATTGTAGCGCGTGATTAGCGCTTGGAGAACTGGGTAGCGCGACGTGCCTTGTGGAGACCGACCTTCTTACGCTCAACTTCACGAGCGTCGCGGGTCATGAAACCAGCCTTGCGCAGCGGCGACTTCAGCGCTTCATCGTATTCGACGAGGGCGCGGGCGATGCCGAGGCGGATGGCGCCAGCCTGGCCGGTGATACCACCGCCAGCGACCGTCACCATGATGTCGAACTTCTCGGCGTTGTCGGTCAGCTCAAGCGGCTGACGGACGATCATGCGCGAGGTCTCGCGGCCGAAGAAGATGTCGAGCGGCTTGCCGTTGACGACGATGCCACCGGTGCCCTTGCGAAGGAACACGCGAGCTGCCGAGGTCTTGCGACGACCGGTACCGTAATTCTGCTGGATAGCCATGGCGATTCCTTAGATGTCCAGCTGCTGCGGCTGCTGGGCGGTGTGCGGGTGCTCGGCACCGCCGTACACCTTGAGCTTGCGGTACATGGCGCGACCCAGCGGGTTCTTCGGCAGCATGCCCTTGACGGCGATCTCGATCACGCGCTCCGGGTGCGTGGCCAGCAGATCCTTGAGACTCGTGGTCTTCAGGTTGCCGACGTAGCCGGTGAAGCGGTGATACATCTTGTCGTCCAGCTTCGCACCGGTGACAGCCACCTTCTCGGCGTTGATCACGACGATGTAATCGCCGGTATCGACGTGCGGGGTGAACTCGGGCTTATGCTTGCCGCGGAGACGGCGCGCGACCTCGGTCGACAGACGACCCAGGGTCTTGTTCGTGGCGTCGATCACGAACCAATCGCGCTTGACGCTCTCCGGCTTGGCGCTGAACGTTTTCATTTCGAAAATACCTGGTTTGCCGCCCTGCAAAGGGACGGAACACGGAATCGGTGAAAGCAAAGACGCGAGAGAATAACTGACTTATCCTGCGTCGCGCAAGCCCACCATGCAGGTGAGCTTCGGGCCGACAATGATAGCAGAATGACGCGGTCTTTACACAAGCCCTGCCAATGGCAGGTACGCCGGGCGCGACAAGCAGCCGCAGCGCATTCACCCCGGTGGGGTGGTCCGGCATTGTACCGTGTACAGGTCCCCACATTCAAAGGAGCCGCCCGTGTCCGTCCGTACCTTTACCCCGTTCGACCGCTTGCTGGCCGGGCTGGAGCGCGCCATGGAGGCTGTGGCCGGCTCCCCGGAGGCGCACCGCCGCTCCCCCGGCGATGCCGTGCCGGATGCGCCGATGGACGATGCGGAACGCCGCCACGCGGCCGGCCTGATGCGGATCAACCACGTGGGCGAGGTCTGCGCCCAGGCGCTCTATATGGGCCAGGCCGCCCTGGCCCGCACCGACGACACGCGCCAGCACCTGCTGCACGCCGCCCAGGAAGAGACCGACCACCTGGCCTGGTGCGCCGAACGCCTGAAGCAGCTGGATAGCCGGCCGAGCCTGCTCAACCCATTGTGGTACGCCGGCAGCTACGCCATTGGCGTGGCCGCGGCCGCCGTGGGCGATCCGATCAGCCTGGGTTTCGTGGTGGAAACCGAGCGGCAGGTGGAGGCCCACCTGGCCGAGCACCTGCAGCGCCTGCCCGCCCAGGACGATCGCTCGCGGGCGATCCTGCGGCAGATGCAGGAAGACGAGGTGCGGCATGCGGAGGCAGCCGAAGCGCGCGGGGGTATCGACCTGCCCTTCCCCATCCCGCGGTTGATGCATGCGGCATCGGCGGTGATGAAGGCGGTGGCTTACAGGGTCTGAGGTAAGCGGGGATCGCGCGCAAGCGCGTTCCTACACGAGATCTGCGCGCTTCTGGGCCGCAACGAAAAAGCCCCGCTTTCGCGGGGCTTTTTGTTACATCAGGTTGCGGCCGTGGAAGAGTTCCTCGATCTCGCGGCGGAGCAGCGATTCAATGCGCTGGCGCTCCTTGAACGAAAGATCGTCGGCCTGGGCCTCGAACAGGTACGTATCGAGGTCGAAGTCCTTGATGTGCATCTTCGTGTGGAAGATGTTTTCCTGGTACACGTTCACGTCGAACATCTCGTACTTCTGGCGAATGTGCTTTGCCAGGTAATCCTGCACCGAGTTGATCTTGTGATCGATGAAGTGCTTCTTGCCCTTCACGTCACGGGTGAAGCCGCGCACGCGGTAATCGGCGATGACGATATCCGACTCAAAGCTGTCAATCAGGTAATTCAGAGCCTTCAGCGGCGAAATCACGCCGCACGTCGCCACGTCGATATCGGCGCGGAACGTGGCAATGCCGTTGTGCGGATGCGTTTCCGGGTACGTATGGACGGTAATGTGGCTCTTGTCCATGTGCGCTACCACGGCACCGGAAATGGTGTCGCGGCCGAGCTTCTCGACCACCGGCTCCTCGGAGATGAGGATAGTGACCGAGGCGCCCTGCGGATCGTAATCCTGGCGCGCAATGTTCAGGATGTTCGCACCGATGATCTCGGCAACGTCCGTCAGGATCTGGGTCAGGCGATCGGCGTCGTACTGTTCATCGATGTACTCGATGTAGTTCTGGCGCTGCTGCTCCGAGACGGCGTAGCAGATATCGTAGATGTTGAAGCTCAGCGCCTTGGTGAGGTTGTTGAAACCCTGCAGGCGAAGGCGGGGAAGCGGTTTGACCACAGCGACTCTCCGAGGCCGGTGATGACGGCCAGCAGCAGACACGGGTTAGCAGCAAGGGTCCCCGCAAAAAAGGAATTGGATGGCTCACGGCCAGACTGACAAGTCTGCCCCTCGTTTATGAACGGCCTGAGACAGGGTCCGGCCGCCGAGGGGGTAAAATTATGGGGCAAAGTGGCGAGAATTTGAACAACTTGGGGTGGATCGTCATTTATGGTGGATTTTGTCCACCCTTTGTCTGCAATAATCCGGCCGGGGACATGGCGAGTCGGCGACGCCCGACGGAAAACCGTCGGCAAGCCGCTGATTTGGGGGCGCCATGCCATAGAAGGCTCAACGGAATCTGCTGTGGCTCAACTTAAATATCTGTTGCAACAGGCATTCGAACGGTCGCAGGCTCCTCTGAGCTTCGCGCCAGACCCGGCGTCCATGGGCCGGTTCCTGGATGCCTGCCACCGGCGGCGCTATCCGGGCAAAACCGCCATCATCCGCCCGGGTGATCCGGCCAATACCCTGTACTACGTGGTTGAGGGCTCACTGGCCGTCTGCACCGAGGACGAGGAAGGTCGTGAGCTGATCCTCGCCTACATCAACCGTGGCCAGTTCATTGGCGAGATGGGGCTGTTCGTCGAACAGGCCCAGCGTGAATCGCTGGTGCGCACGCGCACGGCCGTGGAAATGGCCGAAATCAGCTACGAGCGACTCTTCCAGCTCCTCGAAGGCCCGCTGGCGGCCGAGTGCCCGAAGCTGCTGTTCGCGATCGGCTCGCAACTAACCCATCGCCTGCTGCGCACCTCGCGCCAGGTCAGCCGCATGGCCTTCATGGATGTCACCAACCGGGTATCGCGCACCCTGCTGGATCTGTGCACCGAACCCGATGCCATGACCCACCCGGACGGCACGCAAATCCGGATTTCCCGCCAGGAAGTGAGCCGGATCGTCGGCTGCTCCCGCGAAATGGTGGGCCGCGTCCTCAAGCAGCTGGAAGAGGAACGGATGATCGACGTATCGGGCAAGACCATCGTGGTCCGCGGCACGCGCTGACGGCCGACGCAAAAAAGGGCAAGCACACGCGTGCCTGCCCTTTTTTGATAGCCCCTGGGGCCTTTGAAAGCGGCCCGCCGGCGTCTCAGGCGCCGTCGTACACCATGTAGACGTCCGCCCGCTCGTAGTGCGAGCCGGGGCGAACGGCCTGTTGCCGACGGAAACCGGCGCGCTCGTACATGCCCAGCGCGCGACCAAGGCGGCTGTTGGATTCGAGGAAGAGGCGCTTCCCACCCTGCTCGCGCCAGGCGGCGATAGCGGCATCCAGAAGCTTCTTTCCGGCGCCCAGGCCGCGGAAGTTCTCGTCCACGCCCATCTTCGATAGCTCAAACACGCCATCACCCTCGTGCAGCAGGGCGCAGGTGCCAATGACTTCGCCCGCATAAAGGGCGAAGAAAATGGCGCCGCCTGGCTTGATCACCAGCGTTTCGGGGTCAGCGAACAGCGCCCTGTCCACGTCCTCGACGCGGAAATGGCGCTCCAGCCACTGCTGGTTGAGCCTGCGGAAATGATCCGCATAAGCCGGGTCCCACGGAATCACCGCCACCCCTTCGCGGGCCAGCGCCGCACGCTGCTCCAGCACGGCTGCCACCAGAGGCTTTTCCGCCAGGGCCTGCTCACAGCCATCGATCGCATCGAGCAGTTCCACCATGCGCGGCCCCATGGATTCGGCCATGCCACGGCGCAGCGCCAGCCACACCGGGCCAAGGGCACCGAGCGCACGCTCACCGGCATCGGTAAGTGCCAGGACGCTACGGCGACCATCGCCCGGGTCGCGCTGGCGCACGACCATGCCGGCCTCGACGAGCCGATCGGCCAGCTGACTCACGGCGGAGTGGGTCTGGCCGATGGCCGTGGCCACCTCGGTCACGGTCGTGGGGCCCACGTCGCGCAGGAAGCGCATGACCGGGAACCAGCGTGATTCGATGCCCGCCCCGCTCGCGCGGTAGACCTCGTCCACGGCCTGGTAAAAGTAATCGCTCAAGGCCTTTAGGCGGCTGCCTATGGCGAGCTCGCGCAGTGAAGACAGGTACATCGGGCATCCATGGGGAGTACGGGGCGCAGGCGATCAGGCTAGCGGCGGCAGGATGCCACGCGCAAGCGACACCGCAACATCTTTCTGGTTCAGTACCAGCCAAGCACCTCGAGCTTGTCCCCGAGCGGCTTCCGCATCTTCTTCAGCGTCCGCTTACTGGGATTCACGAGCCTGGCAGCGTCCGCCGCCTTCAACATGGCCAGGTCTGACGTGGAATCGCCGTAGGCAACGGCCCACGGCCGGGCGATACCCGCCCGTTCCACCGCCTTCACCTTCATCCCATCGACGTTGTGGCGCACGAAGTGCACCCCGAACACACCCCCGCGCACCTGCGATGCGATGAGCTCAGGGCCTTGCAGGTTCACTTCATCGAGGATGGCCTGCACGAGCGTGCCATCGTTGCCGGTGACGATGACAACACGATCACCCGCCTCCAGGTGCCGGCGCAACGTCGCGACGCCATCGCGCACGAACACACCGGGCCGGCGCGCGTAGGTGCGGGCAAACTCGGTGACGAGACGCTTGTAGTTCTTCTCGCTGCGCCCGAAGGTCACGACGCGCAGGAATACGCGCCCAAGGATGCGCGTGCCCGCGGCACTGCGAACCATGAAGGGCACGAACGGAAGCCACGGTAGCGCCAGCAGCAGGCGCCAGCGCCCGAAGCCGGACAAGCGCTCGCGAAAATAGAGTTCCAGCGTCTGGTGGCGCACGATCACGCCATCGAAATCGAACAAGACAACGCGCTGCGCGTCAGCGGTGGTGTCTGACACCACCGCTTCATTCCCCTGTGTCATGCGCTGCTCAGTATTTGTGCTGAACGGTCGGGGCATGAACCCCGAACAACTTTTGCAGTTCGGCGCCCGGATCGGCCGCGCGCATGAAGGCCTCGCCCACGAGGAACGTATGGATGCCCGCCTCGCGTAACTTGCGGACGTCCTCGGGCGTATGGATGCCGGACTCCGCCACAATGGCGGTTTCCGAGCCCACGCGATCCTTCAGCTTCAGCGAGGTGCCGAGCGAGGTCTCGAACGTGCGCAGGTTGCGGTTGTTCACGCCGATCAACGGTGCGGGCAAGCCAAGCGCGATCTCGAGCTCTTCCTCGTTGTGCACTTCGACGAGCACGTCCATGTCGAGTTCGGCCGCCAACAACGACAACTCGGTAAGCGCGCCCTCGTCGTAGATGACGTCTTCGCCTTGCTTGTCACCAAACGCGGCGACGATAAGCAGGATGCAGTCAGCACCGATGACCCGGGCCTCGTAGACCTGGTATTCGTCGACGATGAAATCCTTGCGCAGGATCGGCAGGCTGCAGGCATCACGCGCCTGGCGCAGGTAATCCTCGTGGCCCTGGAAAAAATCCGCATCCGTGAGTACCGAAAGGCAGGTGGCTCCGCCCTTCTCGTAGCTACGCGCGATCTGTGCCGGGTCGAAATCGGCGCGGATAAGGCCCTTGCTGGGGCTCGCCTTCTTGACCTCGGCGATCACGGCGGGTTTGCCGTCATGCAGACGAGCGTCAATGGCGGCGACGAACCCGCGCGTATCCGGAAGGCCCGCAATGAGTGCGGCCATGTCGTCGATCGAGCGCTTGCGCTTGCGCTCGTCGATCTCTTCCGCCTTACGGCTGAGAATACGATGGAGGATGTCGGGCATCGGTGTCGCTTCCTAGGGTAAGGCCGGGGGGGGTGGGGTATCCCGACGATATCAGGCGCCGAGCCGCTGCGTCGCGGCCACGAAGGCTTCCAATTTTACACGAGCCGCGCCGCTGGCAATGGTCGCCCGGGCCAGGTCGATACCCGCCTGGATGCTGGGGGCCACATCCGCGGTATACAGCGCCGCGCCCGCATTCAGGCAGACGATATCGTGGGGCACGCCGGGGACGCCAGAGATGGCATCCAGCAGCATGGCCCTGGATTCGTCCGCATTTTCGACCCGGAGGTTGCGGCTGGAAGCCATCGACAGGCCGAAATCTTCAGGCTCCACCTCGTATTCGGTGACCTTGCCATCGCGCAGTTCACCCACCAGGGTGGCGGCGCCCAGCGATATCTCGTCCATGCCATCGCGGCCCCACACGACCAGCGCGTGCTTCGCGCCAAGGGCCTGCAAGACGCGGACCTGGATACCGACCAGATCCGGATGGAACACGCCCATGAGGATGTTCTGAGCGCCCGCCGGGTTCGTGAGCGGCCCCAGGATGTTGAAGATGGTGCGGACGCCCATCTCGCGGCGCACGGGCGACACCACCTTCATCGCAGGGTGGTGGTTGGGCGCGAACATGAAGCCGATATCGACCTCGTCCATGCACACGGCCACCTGGGCCGGCAGCAGTTCGATGCGCGCACCCAGCGCCTCGAGCACATCGGCGCTGCCCGACTTGGACGACACGCTGCGGCCACCGTGTTTGGCCACGCGCGCGCCGGCTGCCGCAGCGACAAACATGGATGCCGTGGAGATATTGAACGACGAGGCGCCATCGCCACCGGTGCCCACGATATCGATGAAATGCGGGTGCGGCGTGGCTTCCACCTTCGCGGAGAGGTCGCGCATAACGCGCGCCGCGCCGGTGATCTCGCCCACCGTTTCCTTCTTCACCCGCAGGCCGGTCAGGATGGCCGCCGTCATGAGCGGACTCACGTCACCGCGCATGATCTGGTGCATCAGCTCGATCATCTCGTCATGGAAGATCTCGCGGTGTTCGATAGTGCGCTGGAGCGCCTCGGAAGGGGTAATCGGCATGGAGCGTCCCAGGGCTTTGATCAGGCGGCGAGCGGCAGCGGCATGCCAAGGAAGTTACGCAGCAGGTCGTGGCCGTGCTGGGTAAGGATCGACTCGGGGTGGAACTGCACGCCCTCGATATCGAGCGTGCGGTGGCGCAGGCCCATGATCTCGTCGATGGAGCCATCCTCGCGCTCGGTCCAGGCGGTGACTTCCAGGCAATCGGGCACCGAATCCTTTTCGACCACCAGCGAGTGGTAGCGGGTCGCCTCGAACGGGTTGGGCAGGCCGGCGAACACGCCCTTGCCCAGGTGCTTCACCGGGGAGGTCTTGCCGTGCATGATCTCGCGCGCCCGGATGACCTTGCCGCCAAATACCTGGCCGATGGCCTGGTGGCCCAGGCAAACGCCAAAGATGGGCAACTCACCGGCCAGTTCCTTGAGGATATCGAGCGAGACGCCCGAATCATCCGGCGTGCCCGGCCCCGGCGAAATCATGATCCGCGAGGGCTTCAGGGCCCGGATATCGGCCACCGTCAGCGCATCGTTCCGAACCACCTTGACCTCCTGCCCCAGCTCGCCAAGGTACTGCACGAGGTTGAAGGTAAAGGAGTCGTAGTTGTCGATCATGAGGAGCATGGCGGGGCCTGCCGGGTCTGAATCGGGGGTGGGGCCTGCCATTCTAGCCTCCTCCTGCCCTACCCTGCTCACACTGATTTCGCCCGCCGGGCGACAGGATGCCCCGCATGCGCAACCTCGACTTCAGTTCCTGGCAGGGCCTGCTCTCCACGCTGGTGGGGCTCGCCATCATCACCCTGATCGGCGTCGGCATCCGCCTGCTGGCCATGCAAACCGTGCAGCAGCGGCGCGAGCGGGCGAACCGGCAGATCAATGAGCGGCTGCGGACGCTGATCGCGGCCTATAAGACACTAGGCGGGTCGTTCACCGGGAACCTCGCGGTCGATCCGACCCATCTGCGGCAATTGCGCGAGCGTGGCGAGGGCGATCCTGCCGCGGCCCTGCTGCTGTCCGCGGCTTCCGGCAATGACCGGGCCCGGCGCGTACGTGATGCTGTGGAGGCAGCGCTGTCAGACATCGTGCTGCTGGGCACGGAGAAGCAGGTGGAGCTCGCGGCGCGTGCCGCCAATGAGTTGGTGGCCGGCCGGCCCATCCATACCGACGAGCTGGTGATCTCACTGCGCGACTTCATCCGCGAAGTGCTCGATCTCGATCCCATTCCCGCAAGTGTGCCCATCCCCAGGCAGGGCCCCGCGCGTACGGCCGGCCAGGGTGGCAAGGGCGGTGGCGGTGGCGGTGCGGGTGAAGGGGGTGGCGGGAAAGGCGGTGGTGGTGGCGGTGGCGGGATGGGCGGCGGCGGTGGCATGGGCGGCGGCGGTGGCATGGGCGGTGGCATGGCCGCGGGTGCCGGCGCAGGCATCGGCATCGGCCACGGCCTTTCGTCCACCGACGATGATGACCCGCTACAACATCGGTAGCCCCTGTAGGAGCGCGCTTGCGCGCGATTCGACGGTGCGACGTTACCGCACGAAACGCGGCGCCTTCGACACCCGGATCGCGCGCAAGCGCGCTCCTACAACGGCATCGTTTAGCCGATCGTCGCGAGGATTTCTTCCGTCGACGTCGTTTCGCCAAGGCGCGGGAAGATGTTCTTGATGCTGTTCTCGTGCGCATCAGCCTTCAGGTCGGCCATCGCATCGGTAACGAGCACCACGTTGTAACCCAGTTCGCTGGCATAGCGCGCCGTCGACTCCACGCCGATGCTGGTGGCAATGCCGAGGATCACGACCTGCTCCACGTTCAGGCCGCGCAGCGTCCGGTCGAGGTCGGTGGTCTGGAACGCGCCCCAGCGCTTCTTGGTGACGACGTGGTCAGTCGGCGCCTGCTCGAGTTCCGGGACAAACGCCTTGAACGACGGATCCTGCGGGACCTGCGCGATGCCGCTGTCGGTGCGGCCAGGCGCGCCGGCATCCACGTTCACGAGCACGACGGGACGCTTCGTCTCGCGGAAAGCGCGGGCGATCGAAGCGGCCTTGGCCACCACAGGAGCCGCCGGCGACGCGACGGGAAGGTTGACGATGCCCTGCTGCAGGTCGATGACGATCAGCGCGGCGTTAGCGTCGAGTTGGGTAAGTGCCATGGGGATGCTCCTTCAGGAGTGGGGTTTGGAAACGTCATCCACACGCGGCAGCGTGCGGTCGAAAAGAGCGGCGATGAGCAGAAGCGCGGAGACACCCGCCATGGCGGCTGCCAGGGCGTGCAAGCCGTGATCCGTGGGCTGGTGGCCGTAGCAGGCGCCGATCACCGCTGTCGCCGCCATCGCACCAACATAGGAGAAGGTGCGCTGCAGGCCCGAGGCCGTGCCGATCTGGCCCGGTGGCGCCTGGATGTACACCGCGGCCTGGGTGGTAACGGACACCAGTCCCTGCGGAATGCCGAACGCCGCCACGGCCGCCGCCATCAGCCACAACGGCGATGCGGCATCGATACATAGCAAGGCGATGGCACCCGCGATCGAGCATGCAAACGCGAGCAGGAACGGACCACGGAGCCCTTGGGTACGCGCGCCCGCGATGGAGCCGACGCCCGCAAGGATGGATAGCGGCAAGGTAGCGATACCGGCCTGTGCCGCCGAATAGCCGCCAGCACCTTCCACCCACTGCGCGAAACCATAAAACACGCAGTAGACAACGGTGAATGCCAGGGTCGCGCGCAGGTAGGTGATGCTGAGCGGCTTGTGCTTCGCGAGCATGCGCAGATCGATGAATGGATCCGCGCGGCGCAGTGAATGCCACGCCAGCAGACCGGCGCACACCGCGGCAACAGGCAGCGCTATCCAGCGTGGGTGGTCGATATCGAGCAGGAAAACCATCAACGCAAGCAACGCGCCAGAGAACAGCCCGATACCTGCGACATCCAGCTCCTTCCACAACGAGCGCCGTTCGTAGCGCGGCGGATCCTTCGGGATCCACGCAAGCACCAGGAGCAACGTGACCAGCGCCAGCGGAACGTTCACGGTAAAGATCGCATGCCAGCCGAATGCACCGGTAAGTACGCCACCGAGCACCGGGCCGACAGCCGCCGTCGCGACACCCATCAGCGAAAGCAGCCCCATCGCCGTACGTGGCGGCGGGCTTCCTGTCGCGTCGGCGCGCTCGCGGAACAAGCGCATGGCTGAAGGGTAAGCGCCCGAGGTACCGATACCGAGCAACATGCGCACGACCACCAGCCAGCCGAGCGACGGCGCGATGCGTCCGGCGACACCAGCGATCATCACCAGCACGAGCGATGCGAGGTAGACGCGACGTGCGCCGACGAGGTCCGCGATGCGCCCCAGCGTGGGCTGTGCGACGGCACACACCAGGTACAGCGCCGCAATGAGCCAACCCGTCTGCGCGACACTCGCGTGGAACTCCGTCGCAATCGGCACCAGGGCCGTGGCGATCATCGTGGAGTTGATGGGATTTAGGCAGGAACCCAGTGCCAACGGCAAAAGGAAGCGCACGCCGAAGGGATTGGCAGCGACAGCGCTGCCAGCGGCCGTGGTCACGCCGGATCCTGCGTGCTCGTTTCGGCCAGATTCCGGATCACCCGTGCGGCGACGGCCAGGTCATCGCGGTCATGCGGCGACATCCGCGAGATCGCCTCGGACAGCCAGGCGTGCTTCGCCGCCTTCGCCCGGCGCCGCGCTTCGATGCCTTCCTCGGTCAACGCATAAAGGAACTGCCGACCATCCGTCGGGTGCGCCTCACGCGCCACCAACCCGTCCTGTTCCATGGTCGCCAGGGTGACGCCCATCGATTGTGGCTTCACTGCCTCGGCGCGTGCGAGATCGGCGGTAGACGTAGGCCCGGAAGCCTCCAGCCGCGCCAGCACAGCCGCCTGCGACCAGGTCAGGCCAAGGTTGTTGGATTCGGCGCGCACTCGGCGCACCAGCAGGCCGCACGCGGTGAGCAGATCACTGGCGGCGATATCGACGGGCGACGGCGAGGACTTGGGCATGCCATCAAGCTAAGGCCGGGCTCGGCCGATTGCAAGGTAAACTTGCAAGTTAGGCTTCGAAAGTTCTTGCCCCTCTATTGACCTTGGTCGGCAAGGCCGAATGCACGCAAGTTGCGCTCTCGCACTCGCCCCAAAAAACTGAGAGCTTCCGAGGATCGTTGCTTCAACGAGGCGAGTAGAAGCTCATAGCATTCTCGACGGCTCGCATGGATTCGCTTTGGATCGATCCGCTCCATGACATGGAGCGCCTCGTCGTTGTCATGCAGAAGAATAAGCGCAGCAGCATGCATAAAGCGTGCGTGCTCATTCTGAAGTCGAGGCAAATGGTCAATGAAAGCATTCAGACTTATGGGTGTGTCAGTCACCAATGACCCACGCAACTCCGGCACTGAAAGGATATGCTCAATTAGCTCCTCCTCAGATAACTCGTCCTTACCCACGAACCCACTGCCCGGGGTCCGGTCGCTATACATCAGGTTGGGCCCGGCCGGATCGAACAGGGGAAAGCGAAAGTTTGTGACGTACAGTCCCCTCGGCACGTACTCAAGCAAGACACCTTGGAGAATGTGTTCGAAGTCGACTTTGAAAAAGTATCCGTCGTGGCTCTTGATGCCAGCCACGCGCTCCTGCATAAGCCGGTCAATCAACTTCCTTTTCATACACTCATTCCTATACCCTGCACCGATACGCTCACAATCACGATGCGAGCGCTCACTTATTCATTCTTCGGCCGCCGCCTTCGCCGCTCGAGCAGTCCCGTAACCCGTGTAACCATTCCGCATGCCACGCGTTTACTGCCCTCGTGACAGAAGAACCGCACCCCGGCAGCGATGCGCGGCAAGTGAACGCTCTCCCGCAATTCGTCGTTTAGCACCACCATACGCGCGAGAAGTGGCACGCCAACTAGCAACGCAAGCTCGCGAGGCAGACTTTTCCCGTCCGCATCGACAAAATCCGCGGGAATCATCCACAGGCCTTGGCGGTAGTCACCTTCCGCATAACAGAAGTCCCAACGGACGCCGTTGTAAGTGGGTGCGCGCCGTCCGCCTTCCGCCTCAGGAATAATCGTGATTTCTGCCTCGAAGTCGTCGTAAACCGTGAACAGGCTCATCGGCAGAAGATCCAGGGCGGAAGGAGTGGTCAGGAACCTGTCCTGACCACTCGATTGTATGCCCGCTGGCTACTTCGTTGCCAACCGCCTGCTCCCCTGGAACCGGTTAGCCGGCACCGTCGCCGTGGTGGTCAACGCCAACGGCGTACCAAACGCATCGGCCACATTCGCAGCAGCGAAGCCGCTACCCGTGCCCTGCCAATCCACAAGGCGATTGTTTGCACCACGCCACAGGATGTCGGCAATACCGTCGCCATCGTAATCACCGATACCTGCCAGCGAAGCGCCCGCCGGAATGGCCTGGCTCTTCTGGCCGGTCACGGCGAAGCCCTGCATGGTCCACCACGTAAGCTGCGTACCTGCGGCGTTCGTCCAGATCAGGTCCGTGGTGCCATTGCCATCGACATCGCCCACGCCTTGCAGCACCGCACCGGCCGGGTGATCTGGCAGTGCGTGCGAGACGTAGCCATCGCGACGATCATCCACCCACACGGCGGTGCCGGTGGAGCTGTTGCGGGTCCATACGATATCCGTGTAGCCGTCGCCATCCACATCGGCCAGCACCGGCACGCCGCCGGCGATCCCCTGCTTCGGCCACGACTGGCCGGTCACGATGATGTCGTTCTGGGTGACCGGATCCAGGTCCAGCGCCCACCAGACGATTTGCGAGGTAGCCGTATCGAACCACACCAGCTTCTGCACGCCACTGGCATCGTGGACGCCCACGCCCAGCAGCTTCCAGCTCGACGGGATATCGCGGTTCACCACGAAGGTGAAGTAGCCGCCGGTACCGGTCGAGACCCACACGTTGAGCTTATGGTTCGCATCCATCAGCAGCAGCTCGCCGGATTTCAGCGAGAGAGCGTCAAGACCCGGCACCACATCGCCATAACCCACCACGGTGAGCGACGGATCGATCGCCTGGGCCTGGTCATAAAGGCTCACGGCGCCCTTCATGGACACCGAGTGCAGCATGCCGCCATCGACATACGCGAAGTCGCTGTAGCCATCGTTGGTGAACAGGTTGTTCAACGAGAGGAAGTCCGCCGGCACGGCGTAGTTCCGCTTGGCCGGGGCACTCCACGCCTTCACCGCATCGGCCAGGTTAGCCGCGTTGATCGAGCCCAGGCCCGTGGCCATGCTGTAGCCCACGTTGGTCTTCCACGCCGGCACCAGGGTGTGCGTGGTGGTGTCGCCGCCTTCCACGATACCCACCACGTTGTTGAGCTTCGTGCCGCTATCGCAATTCACTGAACCTGCCGCGCACGGCTGCACGATGTCGCCTTCGGTCACGTTGTTGAACACGCAGGTGGAAGCGATGGTGTTGCCGTTGCTGGAGTTGCACGCGGTAAGCACCGTGTTGTTCGGCGAACCCACCGTGCCGAACTGGCGAGCCGCGATGCCGTAGAACGCCGGCAGCGGGTTGCCCACGCGGTCGCCATTGACCTGGTTGAGCAGCGCCTGCACGCCTGCCATGGCCGGTGCAGCGAACGAGGTGCCGCCCGCGGAGTTGGCGAACACCGCATCCGGATCGCGGAAGTCGCAGGCCGTACCGCCGTTGTCGGTATCCGACATGCAGAACACCAGCGCGTGGCCATAGATACCGTTCGCCGAGAACAACGAGATATCCGGGATGGTGCGCGAGGTGTGATTAGTGGAACCGTGGATACCGATCTGCGCTTCCGGCTGGGCGAACAACGTACTGGGGCCACCACCGCCACCACCGACCTGCAGGAAGTCCGCGCCGCGGCCCTGGTCGTCGTTACAGGCCGTGATGCCGTCCTGATAGCCGAGCAAGGTGTACAGGTGGCTGCTGGCGCAGCTGTTGTTCCAGGTCATCTCCGGGATATAGGTCACGGCCGACTGGTACTTCGGCAGGTTGGTCGCCGTCCAGTAGGTCGATTCCTTGCCACGGTCGTTGAAATCGGTGCCACCGATGGCCACCGCCGAGATGGACGAGGCGAGGCCGTTGATCGCCGCGCCATTCTGCGACCAGAACAACGCGCCCTGGTCACACTGGGTGGAACCGCCATCCCCCGACGACACATACACGGTCACACCCTGCGCAGCCGCCGACGACCAGAGGATGTCGGCGAGATACGCGTCTGACGCGTCGGCACTCTCACACGCGCCGTAGCTGAGGCTCCAGATCGGCGGCGGCAGGCCCGTCGTCGTATCCAGCAGGCGCGCGGCCGCCATGAACGGGCCGAAGGTTGCGCCGGAGTCGGCACACGATGCCAGGACGATGTCCGCATCGGGCGCGGCTGCACCTGCCCACTCGGCATCGAGCGCGGCTTCGCCTTCATCGCCGTTCAGGCCGGGATCGGCACAGGGCGCCCCTTCCGCGCCGCTGGGATGCAGGATGGCGAACGTGCCCCTTGCATCGTTGGGCAGGAAGGCGGCACGGAAGTGCGCCACATCGTCCGGCTGTACATTGGTGCGTTCCAGCACCACGATGCTCTGCCCCGCGCCACGCACCGGTGTATCGCGTTGCCAGAGTGGCTTCACGTTGTACACGGTGTTGAAGTCAGCCGGCACCATGTCATACGTGGTGTTCGGATCGGTAGTACCCGGCGGTACGGTGAAATCCGGGTTGTCGGCCGCCGCGGTGCTCCACTTGCCATGCTTGCTATCGAAGCGTGCCTTGGCGATCGCGGTGTGCTGCGGTACCGGGAAGAAGTTATGAAGCGACACACCCTGGACGATGGGTGCCAGGGCAGCAGGAACGCGTGCGTCGGTTGTATTGGCAAAGTGCTGCTTACCATCGGCCTGGTACGCATGGATCTCGGTGGCAAACGCCTTCGCCACGGCCGATGCATTGCCCGACACGGATACGCGCATGCGATCCTGAGAAACACTGTTGACCGTCAGCCCCTGGCCCTGCAGCCACTGGCGCAGTGTCTGTACATCCTGGGTGGATGGCCCGAAGCGCTCGCCGATCTGCTTGCCAGTAAGCCACTGGTGGAAGTCGGGCGATGCCGGATTGGTCTGCCGGGCCAGCAGCGCGCGAAAGGCCTTTTCATGGTCGTCGTCGCGCTTGAGCACCAGGGTGATATTGCTGATGGCCTGGCTCGCCGGCACGGCGCCAGCATCCTTCGCGGCCAGGGCCTGGCGCGGACGTGAGCCGGCCAGCGTGGCATTGCTTGCGCCGCTGATGTTAGTGGTGAGGCGAGGCGTCGCCGGATTGGCTGCGGATTTCACCGATGTACTGAAATCGGCCGCGGCGATGGGTAACGACAGGGCGCAACCTGCCGTCAGGCTCGCGAGCGCGAGCCATGCTGAAAACCTGCAAGACATGCAATGAACTCCCTTGGGCGAAGTGAAAGATCTCCGCCGAGCTCCCTGCTCCCCATCCGGGCTCCCCACAGACACTGCCTGGCGTCAGAGTGATCAGCACTAGCAACTTACGATGCCTGCGCATGCACGGGTATGACGCAGGTCACATTTGGCCGTCCAAATGTGTGAACCCACGCAACAACGCAATTTTGTGCGTTTAACGAACGCGCGTTCGTTCAGGTTTATGCAATGCGTTTGTCATCGCACCGAGGCGCGCGGTAAGCAACGCATGCAATTCGCGCACTGCCGGTGAAAACTGGCGTCGATGCGGGCATACGAGGCTTAATGGCGCGAGTTCGCCCGGCTGTTCAGGTAGCAAGACATCAAGTCGTTTTGTGACGACATCATCGCGCACATCCAGCCATGACTTGTACGCAATGCCACGACCATCGACCGCCCAGCGCCGCGCGACGTCACCGTCATCGCACATCAGGCCACCGCGCACGGTGATCTGCCGACGTCCTTCGGGCGCGGGGAATATCCAGCGATCGTACGTCTTGCCGCTCAGGGAATAGAGCAGGCACTGATGGGAAACGAGGTCGTCGAGCGTCCGTAGCTGCCCATGTTCAGCAATGTACGAAGGCGATGCGACGAGTACGCGGCGGTTGTCCGCAGCGAGCGGCAGGGCGACGTAGCTTGCGTTGTCGGGCACGCCGTAACGGATCGCAATATCGACCGGATCGCGGAACACATCTGCCACGGAGTCGGAAAGGAACACCTTCAGCACGAGATCGGGGTGTTGTTCACGAAAGTCGGAAAGCCACGGCAACAGAACGTTCCGGCCAATATCCGAAGGCGCCGCGACACGCAGCGTGCCCTGCAGTGCGCGAGATTCACCTTGCAGCTGTTCGCGCCCATCGCGGAGCATCGCGAGCGCCTCTTCAGCATACGGCAGGTAGCGCGCGCCCTCTTCCGTCAACTTCAGGCTCCGCGTGGACCGGGCGAACAGCCGGATCCCCAACTGCTCTTCCAGGCGCTGGATAGCGACGCTGACCTGCCCCGGCGCGAGTGACGCCTCGCGGGCGGCGCTCGAAAAGCTGCCCAGGGCGGCAGCGCGAACGAACAGGGTCAGGTCGTCGGTCTTGATCATTTTCACGAAAACCGGATAAGTGCTCCCGGATTCTATGGCTTTTTCCGGAAACGTCGAGGGCCGATGCTGCATGCCTGGCCACCCCAAGGACCCTTCATGAAAGCCATCGTCTATACCCAGCACGGCCTGCCCGCCACCGACCCGCATTCGCTCGTCGAGATGGAGCTCCCCAAGCCGGTGCCAGGCCCGCGCGATCTGCTGGTCCGCATCCACGCCGTCTCGGTGAACCCTGTCGACACCAAGCTGCGCCGGGGCAGCCCCACGGAGACGCCGCGCATCCTCGGCTGGGACGCCGCTGGCGTCGTGGAAGCCGTTGGCCCGGAGGTCATCCTGTTCAAGCCGGGCGACGAGGTCTGGTACGCCGGGTCCATCGCCCGCCCTGGGTCTTACGCCGAGTTCGGCCTGGTCGACGAGCGCATCGCCGCGCTGAAGCCGACATCGCTTTCGTTCGGCGACGCCGCCGCGTTGCCGCTCACCTCGCTCACCGCCTGGGAGCTTCTGTTCGATCGACTGGAGGTCAAGCCCGATGACGAGGGCGAATTGCTTATCGTCGGCGCCGCCGGCGGTGTCGGCTCCATCCTGACCCAGATGGCGTCGCGCCTGACGACATTGCGTGTGATTGGCACCGCTTCCCGTGCGGATACCCGCGAATGGGTACGTGAACTGGGTGCTCACGACGTGATCGATCACAGCCAGCCGCTACTTGAAGGCCTCCGCGCGGCCGGCGTGCCGCAGGTCCGCTACGTCGCAGGCCTGACCCATACGGCGTCGCACTATCCGCAGTTGATCGAGGCGCTAGCGCCGCAAGGCAAGCTGGGCCTGATCGATGACCCCGATGTACTCGACGTGGTGCCGCTGAAGCGCAAGGCCATCTCGCTGCACTGGGAGTTGATGTTCACCCGTTCACTGTTCGAGACGAAGGACATGATCCGCCAGCACGAGATTCTCACCGACGTCGCAAAGCTTATCGACGACGGCACGCTCAAGACCACCCTCGGCGAGCACATGGGCAAGATCACCGCCGAGAACCTGCGCAAGGCCCACGCGCTGGTCGAAAGCGGGCGGGCGCGCGGCAAGCTGGTGCTGGAAGGCTTCTGATGGCAACCCGCCTCAAGCGTGGTGCAGTCGCCTGCGCCACGCTCCGGGCGGCATACCCACCAGCCGGGCGAATACGCGGGTGAAGTGGCTTTGTTCCGAGAAGCCACAGATCAATGCCACATCGGTGAGCGAGACGCTCGTATCTGGCAGCAGCATTTTGGCGCGTTCCACACGACGCTGCAGGATCCACTGCCGCGGCGAGATACCCTGGGTGATTCGAAACGCGCGCGTGAAGTGCCCCGCCGACATGCCGAACAGCGCCGCGACCTCCGCCGAGGTGAAAGCCGAATCGAGCCGCTCGTCCATCCACGCGATGGCACGCTCGCTCTGCCACGGCGCGAGACCGCCGGGAACGCGCCATGCGGCGGTATCGACCCGGCCGGGAGCGTGCGCAGCCCTGAGCGCCAGCGCCACCTCGGCGAATACGGCGCCAGCGAAATTGCGTTGATCGGCCAGTCTTGCCAGCAAGGCGCATAGCGCAGCGACCGGCGCGCGGCGTGACCTCTCTACGTGTTCCGGGCACTCCCTCAGCAAGATCCCCCACTCCGCCTCCGCCGCGCCGTAGGCCACCAACAGGGGGGACGTACCCGCGTCGCCCGGGTAATCGAGCACATCGAGGGCCTCGCGCGCACGAAGTGCTTCCAGGGTGCGGCTCAGCAATGCATCGGAGCGGCATGTCGCCGACAATCCGTTGGGATCGACGAGGAAGCCAAAACGCGGTTCTACGGGTGCAGCGAATTGCATGATTCAGGTAATCGTCGAAACTGACGGCCATCCTCATCGCAACGCCTTGCTTGCACAAGGAAAATGGCGTTGCTAATTGGGAAACGCCGCGTTTCCCGATCCGATGTCGCGGTAGCTGGGTAGCGTGCGTGGCGCATAATGGCGTCTTCGATTCCCTACCGAGCCCTCGCCATGCCCTCACTCGGCGCCATCGCATTCCTTGTCCACGACTACGACGAAGCCATCGCCTTCTTCACGAAGGCGCTTCGCTTCGACCTTATCGAAGATACGCCGCAAGGCGATGGCAAACGCTGGGTAACGGTTGCGCCGCGCGGTTCACAGGGCACGCGGTTGCTGCTGGCTCGCGCTATCAACGATGAACAGCGCGCGCATGTGGGCAAGCAGGGTGGCGGCCGTGTTTTCCTGTTCCTCGAGACGGACGACTTTGCAGGGGACCATGCGCACATGCTCGCGCACGGCGTGCACTTCCGCGAGGAACCGCGCCACGAAGTGTATGGCAGCGTGGTGGTGTTCGAAGACCTCTACGGCAATGGCTGGGATCTCATCCAGCCCAGGCGCTGAAGGAGCCGGACCATGAGCGAGCGAATCCGCGTCGCGGTACTGGATGATTACCAGCACGTCGCACGGCAGATGGCCGACTGGTCGCCCGTCGATGCCCTTGCGGACGTCGTGGTGTTTCACGACCACGTCGAAGACGAAGCGGAACTGGCCCGCCGGCTCGCCCCGTTCGATGCTATCTGCGTGATGCGTGAGCGAACCGCCATGACGGCATCACTCATCGGCGCCCTTCCCCGCCTTAAACTCATCGCCTCGACCGGCCGTGCGAACGCATCCATCGATCTGGAAGCCGCGGCCGCGCATGGCATTGAGGTCCTACATACGAACTACGCATCGACGCCGACGATCGAGTTCACCTGGGCGGCGATCCTCGGCCTGGCGCGCAACCTCGCCAACGAGACGGCGTCGGTCCGTGCCGGGGGATGGCAGCAAGGCCTTGGCGTAGAGCTCGCGGGAAAGACCCTTGGCCTGTTGGGGCTGGGACGCATCGGCTCCGCTGTCGCGCGCATTGGCCAGGCGTTCGGCATGAAGGTGATCGCCTGGAGCGAAAACCTCACGACCGACGCGGCCGCGGAACACGGCGTTGAACGCGTGGAGAAGCAAGACCTGTTCGCACGCGCCGATGTGCTCAGCATCCACGTACGCCTCAGCGAGCGCACACACGGGCTCGTTGGCGCACAGCAGCTGGGCTGGATGAAACCCACGGCACGGCTCGTGAACACATCGCGCGGCCCTATCGTCGATGAGGCCGCGCTGGTGGACGCGCTAACACATGGGAAGCTGGCGGGTGCGGCGATCGATGTCTACGACCCCGAACCGCTCGCCGCTGACCATCCCTTCCGCCGCCTGCCCAACGTGCTCGCCACACCGCATATCGGCTACGTCAGCGAAGAGATGTACCGCACCTTCTACGGCGATACCGTACGTAACGTGGTGGCATGGATCGGCCGGATCAGAAGCTAGCGACGTTCTTGCCGTCCTTTTCCTTCGGCTTGATCGTCATCAGTTCGAGCGGCTTGCCATCCGGCAGGCGGATCTTCCAGCCCATCTGAAGGTCCGCCAGGTCGTTCAGGCGCGGGCAGATGCCATTGGCCCGCGCCTCCACATCCTTCGAGCGCTTATCCATTTCACGGTTAAGGCTCTTGTCCAGCGCGTTGGCCCGCGCCGTGAGCGCCTCCACCTTGGTGCTATCGCCGGACAGGGCCGCCGAGACCGCGCTGGACGTGACCGAACCCACCAGCTCGCCCACGGAATCGGAGACGGAGCCTGCCACGGTCTCGGTCATGCGATCGGACGACCAGTGGCCGCTACCGACACCCTCGTCGATCTCCTTCAGCGCCTGGGCCTGCTTGCGCTTCAGCTTGGCCAGGATGGCCTCGCGCTGATCGGCGTCGGCGAAGGTCATGGTCACCGTGGTCATGGCGTCGAAGCCCATGGAGACGCCGGCACGGGATACCGCGGCGACCTCGGGTAGCAACTTGCGCACCGTATCTTCGTAGCGGCGCAGGGCCTGTGCGTCACCGGCAGATACCGCCACGTCGCGGCCATCCACCTTGAGCGCGCCATCGTGCAGGAAGATCTTTGCCGGGGTGCCGTCCGTGCGGTGGAAGCTGAGTCCCGCCGGGGTCACATCCACGTCGTAGGGGGTGGCGTAGTCGTGGTTGCAGCTATCCGTGCTGAAATTGAAGTTACCCGAAGCGTTGGCTGCCCCGGCGCTGAGCGCGAGGGCGGCGGCGAGGCCGGCGGTGGCAAACAGGTGGCGCATGGTCCTTCTCCCCAAGGTGGTCGCCGGCTCTGATGCCCGCGGCGCCCCTATGGTTTAAGCCTATGCCGGTGCGATTGCATGGGTGGATGGTCACCCCCTGACTTCCGGCAGGGTCAGGACGCCAGGCCACGCTCCCGTGCGTACTCGGATAGGCGGCTGTCGTGGTCAATACCCAGCTTGCGCATGGCATCGCGTTTTTGCCGGCTTACCGTCTTCACGCTGCGACTCAGGCGATCGGCGATCTGGGTGATCGACATCCCGCTGACGTACAGGCGCACCACTTCTATCTCGCGTGCGGAGAGGCGCACGTCGGTCAGCGTGTTCGCGACGCAGTACTCGTCGAACTGCTGGCGAATGGTATCGCTCAGGAAGGTACGACCTGCGACGGCGTGTCGAATCGCCACCGCAACTTCACGCAAGGGGGCTCGCTTGTCGCACAAACAGGAAGCACCGCGCGCACGCATGGTCTGCAGCACCGCGGTGTTCGTGACCATGGTGAGCACCACAATGGGCAGCCGTGGATAACGACGACGAATCGTGTCCAGGAGCAACAAACCATCCCCATGGCGACCACCCGGCATCGAGAAGTCCGTGACGATCACATCGCATGGACGCGTCGCCAGCAGGTCAAGCAAGTGGTCACCGTTGGCGGCTTCGCCGATAACCTCGATGCCGACAGCTTCAAGGGCCGCGCGCGTACCCATGAGCACGACCGGATGATCGTCAGCAATGATCGTTCGCAGATGCATGGATTCGGCTGCCCTCCGTGAGCCCAATGCGTGGAGAGCGCGGAGAGTAGCGCAAACGCCTACGTCTCACGGCAATCGTGCCGCTAATGCATGACGTGACGACGATCACCTACGAATCGCCTCAACGATTGCTGCGATTTTTCAGACTAGTCTGATTTTCTTTGCTCGCGGCGCACGTGATCCTGTAACGAGCGCACAAAGGATTCGAGCATATGAGCGGGCAATTCATCGAATATCACATCGCCGCCCTCGGCAACGCCTGGGGCATCTTTCGCGATGGCACGCAGATTGGCGTGCGCGAAGATGAAGCGGATGCGATCGCGTTCGCGAATTTCTTTGCCGATCGGGAGACGTTGATTGCGCCCGTTCCCGTAAGGGTGACGGCGGATGCGGGGTTGCATCGGGCGTTGAGAGAGCTGCGGGCTGCGGCTTAACCGCTTCGTTGGCTTTTCGCGCGCAAGCACGCTCCTACAGCTTGACGTAAACGGGCACGCGGGCGGCGTGACAGGTCAGCGGCCGGTGGCGCCACCCAGGTTGGTCATATCCAGGTGCAGCAGGCGCAGGCGGGCGATGTGCCGGCCGATGATGGCGCGATCGCTTGAGGAGGCCTCGAGGCGCAGGAAGACATCGAGCAGGCGGCGCTCCATCTGTTCCAGGGTGCGGATGTAGGTGACATCGGGATCGCTGGAGAGCTTGACCGAGGCTTCCATCATGGTGCGGCGAACACCGCTCATGGGTCCCCCAGCGCGGGCAGGCCGACCGCCGGTGGCCTCCACCGATGCCTGCAGGTCGCCGGCGATGGTGGTGAGGGACTCGGCCGATTCTTTGAGGATCGCTTTCAGGCCGGGCTCCCGCACGCCCCGGGCCGCCTGTTCATACAGGTCACGATCCGCAATGACTCGGCGGATGAGGCCATTCACGACTCGGATCGAACTGCGTTCCATGGTGAAACGTTAGCGCTGCCGGACTTAGCCTCCCCTAAACGGAGACGCGGGCGGGTTATCCGCCGGTCATCCACCGGTCTCCAACAGGAGTAGGGGCCGACCCGAGGCGTCATGAAGGCCCGACTGCAGTTCTCCGAGCTGGTGAACCTGTGGGCAGAGGGCCTGCACTCGCGGCCTGAGGGCCGCCGTGACCTTGGCGGCCACCCTGCCCTGGGCCCCCGTGGACACCGAGCTGACCCGGTCACGCAGATCCGCGGCGCCCTGCAAGTCGCCGTTCATGGCCAGCTGCATGGCCTCGCTACCCACGTCCTGGGTAAGCAACGGCATGATGTCCGAGACGATTTCCTGGGCATATTCGCGCATGGCGTCCTCCTGCCAGTCGCGGGTGCTCTGGCTGGCGGCGATACGGCGCTTGATGTCGGCCACACGGGCATTGAGCACCCGGTCCAGCTCGCCACTGGCCGCCGCACCCGGGGCGGCAGTGGCCGCTTCCTGGCGTACGGCCCGGGCGGCGATATCCACACCATCGCTGGCGATACCTTTCACCTTGGGCAGCAGGGCACGGACATTGGCCTCGAACAGGGAGACCCGATCCTGCTCATCGGGCCGCAATGCCACGGCGCGGCCATCGGTGCTGAGGCTGCCATCGTGCATACGCACACTCTTCGGGGCCACGTCGGCGCGGTCGAAGGACAGGCTGTCGGGGCGTACCGTGAGGTCGTACGTACTGGCCAGGTTGCAGGTGGTACCCAGGTCCTGGGCAGCCGCGCCGCCCGCAAAGCAGGCGGCGACAGCCAGGGCGAACAGGCGTGCGGTCATCGGTGGTCCAGGTCGAAAGCCCTTCGATACCGCTGGCCGGGCGAATGCCCGCTGAACCATCACAGGATGGGGGCGGCGAACTGCTGGCGAACCCGCAGCGTACCCAGCACCCACGATAGCCACGCCAACACCGGCACGGATACCGCCTTGAGCAACACGCCGACAAACAGGATGTTGCGGTGCTTGGTCCCGGCGGCGAGCAGGTCGGGCGGGAGCCCGGCCTGGCCTAGTACCACGCCCAACTGCTGCCATTGGCCGAACGCGATCCACGCCGTCCACGCAGCCCATACGGCAAGCAGGATGGCGATGACCCGCATGACGCCGCGGGCGCGTTCGCGCCAGCGCAGCGTGGACAGGGCGATGGCCATGGTGATGAAGGCCGCCAGGGCGTAGCCGATGGACCAGGCCAGGGCGATCTTCGGGTTCATATCGGCGGCGACGGCATCGGACATGGCGATCACCGCCTGGCCGATCACGACCGCCGCATAACCGTTGATCACGAAGCCCACGGCGGCCAGCAACATCACCAGCCACACGACGATGCGCCAGGGCGCGAACGGACGGCCCTGGCCCGGGCCCTTTTTAGCTTCGAACACGCTCAGGCGCCCTTGGCCTTCAGGGCGGCGATATCAGCGAGGACCTGGCCGGAGTTCTTTTCCGGGTCCACGTCCTTGTACACCTTGACGATCTTGCCGCTGGGATCGATCAGGAAGGTTTCGCGGCGGGCGTACTTCATGCCCATCTTTTCGGTGAGCACGCCATACGACGTGGCGACGGCGCTGTCGGCATCGGACAAGAGCGGGAACGGCACGTGGTACTTCGCGGCGAACTCGGCGTGCGACTTCACGTCATCGAGGCTCACACCCAGCACCTGGGCGCCGGCCTTGTGCAGCTTGGCCGTGTCATCGCGATAGGTGCAGACCTCGGTGGTGCACCCGGCCGTGAAATCCTTCGGGTAGAAGTAGAGCACCAGCCACTGGCCCTTTTCGGTATCCAGGGTGTGCCACTTGCCATTCTGGTCCTGCAGCTTGAAATCGGGGGCCTTGTCGCCCTCGACGGGGGCGGCAGCCCAGGCCGTGGCGGTGACGAGGCAAAGGGCGACGAGGCTAAGGAGACGGCGCATGGGGGAGGCAACCTCAGTGGGTGGGATCGCGTGAGTGTACTCGCCGTGCCGCAAAGGTTGCGACGCCGCCCGGCTGTGGGAGAAGCGCGTTTGCGCGCGATGGGGGGGCTGGCAACAAGAAGGGGCGCCCGTTTCGGGGCGCCCCTGGATCACGCGCAAGCCTGATCGATTACTTCAGGCGCTCGATCTCGAAGTTGCTCAGGTCGACGCCGAGGTTGAAGCCGCGGCCCGTACCGGTGACGGCCAGCGAAACCTCGCCCTTGGTCATGGCGGCGCTCTCGGCGCTCTTGACCACGCCGGCATTGGCGCCGCCGCTGGCGTACGAGCCGTAGATCTCGCTGATGCCCTTGACGTTGGTGAATTCGCCCTTGCCGCCCTCGATGCTGAACTTGCCAGCGGTGAGGCCGCCACCACGGACGTGGATGATCACGTCGGCGCTCTGGCCGTTATCGCAGCGGACGTGGCCGCGGCCGTCGGCCTTCTTGTAGATCGCCGCCCACCCGGTGGTGCTGAAGGTCATGTGGCACTTGGTCGCCGCTTCCGCCGCCTGGGCCGGCTGGGCCGCGAAAGCCCCTGCTGCCGCCAGAGCCAGGACAGCCATTCCGGTAATGCGCTTGATCATTGGGGTTCTCCGTGTGTGTTTGGTGGCAGGAACTGCGGTGGAGGGATTCTCCACTCACGAATGTGAAGAAATACGGAGGTCGCTTCCGCCTGTTCAGGAATGAAACGGTTTGGTGGACCGGCGGTGAATCCACTCGCCGCTAACGCACCACCGGCCTACCATCTCCCCAAGTCTCACAAAACAGGGAGCGCCAACATGCCCAAGCATGTCCTCGTGGGGTACGACGGCTCGGAAACAGCCCGCCGCGCCTACCTTTTCGCCCTGGAACTGGGGGCCTGCTCAGGCGCCCGTGTCTCGGTGGTTTCGGTTTACCAGATGGAAAACGGGGCAGACACCGCCGCCCTGATGATGGCGGACAACGCCCGCGAGCGCCTGGCCGCCATCCAGGCGGAGCTTGCCGGGCTCAAGGCCAGCCCTGGGGTCCAGGTCGATGTGCAGCTTGTCCACGGCAGCCCGGGGGATGCGTTGCTCACCTATGTAGCCCAGAACGGGGCCGACCACATCGTGATCGGCCACACCGAGCGGGGCGCCCTGGCCCGCTGGCTGGTCGGATCCACCTCCACGGATGTCCTGGCCAAGGCCCGGGTCCCGGTCACGGTGGTCCGCTAGGGGCCGCGGCAATTTGATCCAATAGCCACGTTGCCGTGGCTTTGTCACAATTCGGTCAGACGCCCCCCAGAGGGCGACCTGGATAAGCGATCGAGGAACACCAGCAGTGAGCTACGTTGCCACCTTGCCATGGACGCTCGAATCATTGGACTTTTCGCAGATCGACGTCTCGAAAGTCCGGGAAAACGAAGACCTTTTCTTTCTACTGTGCAGCTCGTCGTTCGTCGAAAGCGGCTCTGACCTTTACACGCACAACCTCGTCGACCATTTCGCGGGCGATGATGAACTCCAGGGGTGGCTGCGCGACCACTGGGAACACGAAGAGCTCCAGCACGGTCGCGCGCTGGCGGCCTACGTGCGCCACGTGTGGCCCGAGTTCGACTGGGATGCCGGCTTCAAGGCGTTCTTCGCCCACTACGGCTCGGTGTGCACCTCCGAAGAGCTGGAACCGAACCGCGGCCTGGAACTGGCCGCGCGCTGCGTCGTGGAGACCGGCACGGCCAGCCTTTACCGTGCGCTCAACGATGTGACGGACGAACCGGTGTTGCGCGACCTCACCAACCGCATCAAGAGCGATGAGGTGCGGCACTACAAGCACTTCTACCAGGCCTTCCGCATCTACCGCGAGCGCGACCGCATCAGCCGGTTCAGCACGTTGCGTACGTTGCTCAAGCGCCTGAGCGAAATCAAGAACGAGGATAGCGATATCGCGCTGCGCCACGTGTTCAACACGCGCTACCCGGAAAAGGCCCATGACGACGTGGAGTTCCGCCGCGTCACGACCAAGGCCGAAGGCATGTTGAAGCGGCATATTCCCGCCGAGATGACGGTAAAGATGCTGCTGCGGCCGCTGGATCTGCCGGCGCGGGTGAACAACTTCCTCGAGAAGCCGCTGACGCGCATTACCGAGAAGCTTTTCCTGCATTAGGGAAAGGCATCGCGCGCGAGCGCGCTCCTACACAAGACCTGCGCAGGCTCTTGTAGGAGCGCGCTTGCGCGCGATCACGCCACACGACCTGCGCAGGCTGTTGTAGGAGCGCGCTCGCGCGCGATCACGCCACACGACCTGCGCAGGCTGTTGTAGGAGCGCGCTCGCGCGCGATCACCCGCACGCGGTTATTTTTTCTTCTTCGGCAGATCCTGCCACTTCGCCGAATCGTACCCGCCGGTCTCGAACACCAGCGTGGTCTCGCCGCGCGACACGGTTACGACGTTGATCTCCAGGCGCCGGGTGCCAGCCAGGTCTTTCAGGAACTGGGCATCGTTGCGGAACAGCAGCGCCGGCTCACCGGTCGGCGGGCGGAATGCCTTGATCACCTTCGCCTTGCCATCAAAGCTGGCCTTGAGCGAACAATCGCCCTTGCAGACAAAGCCCTTCCCGGCGACGGCATAGAGGAACACGCTCTGGCCCCAGTCGGTGTGACGGCGCAGGATCAGGCGCACCTGCTCCTCGCCCGTGGGGCGCGATGACTGGAGGGTGGCCGTGCTCTGCGTGCCGCCCTGCATGGGTGACACCTGGTACAGCCACAACGCGGCCAGGCGGTTCTTCTCGGTGGTTTCCTTGAACGCCTTCTCCATGGGATCGAGCGTCTTCTTCACCTCGGCCGCGGCAGGGGAATCGGGGTACTTATCGAGGATCTCGTGCCCGGCCTGCACCGCAAGGCCATCGTTATGCAGCTTCAATAGCTGGTTGTAGGTCTCCAGCTTCTTCGCCGCCTCGGCGTTTGCATCCTCGGCGGGGGCCTGCTGTTGAGCGGCTTGCTGATCGGGCTGCTGGGAACACGCACTGGCAAGAGCGGTAAGGGCGATGATGGCTGCGATACGGCGCATGATATTGCGATTCCCGGCATGAAAGGCCGTAGCTTCGCGCGCGAATGGCGCTACTGGCAAGGCATGGCATGAAACGGGCGTAAAATCGGCGGACGCCCCAAGGACGCCCCATGTCGTCGACTTCCCAAGAGACCTCCCTCCTCCGCTACCCGGCGTTCATCCAGTTCTGGTTCGCGAAGAACGCCTCGAGCTTCGGCTTCCAGATGATGTCGGTCGCCGTGGGCTGGCAGATCTATTCGATCACCGGCCGCGCGCTCGACCTGGGCCTGATCGGCCTTGTGCAGTTCATCCCTTCGGTACTGCTCGCGCTCCCCGCCGGCCATGTCGCCGACCAGTTCGATCGCCGGCGCATCGTGCGCACGTGCCAGGCCATCGAGTGGCTGGCCATCGCCCTGCTGGCGGCCTTCACCTACAGCGGCCACATCAACGAAGCCGGCATCCTCGCCCTGGTCTTCGTCGTGGGCGTCGCCAAGGCGTTTGAATTCCCGGCGATGCAGTCGATGCTGCCTGCGCTGGTGCCGCTCTCCATCCTGCCAAGGGCTACTGCCGCCAGCGCGGCAGCGGGCCAGGCGGCCATGATCGCGGGCCCGGCGCTGGGTGGCCTGCTCTACGTGGCCGGCCCCGCCGTCGTGTACGGCGTTTCCGCATTCCTTTACCTCGGTGCGCTGGTCTTCATGTCGCGCCTGCGCTACGACCACGCGCCGCCGCGCCGCGAGCCGGCCACATTGAAGAGCCTGTTCGCAGGCGTGCATTTCATCCGCAGCCGGCCCGCCGTGCTGGGCGTGATCTCGCTCGACCTGTTCGCCGTGCTGTTGGGCGGCGCCACCGCCCTTCTTCCCATCTTCGCCAAGGACATCCTGCATACCGGCCCGTGGGGCCTGGGCCTGTTGCGTGCGGCGCCCGCGGTCGGCGCCCTGCTGATGTCGATCTGGCTGTCGTCGCATAGCCTGAAGCGACGCGTGGGCCCGATCATGTTCGCGTCCGTCGCGGGCTTCGGGGTGGCCACGCTGGTGTTCGCCGTATCGACCTCGCTATGGCTCTCCATGGGTGCGCTGTTCGCCCTCGGCGCGTTCGATATGGTCAGCATGGTGATCCGCGGCGCCCTGGTGCAGCTGGATACGCCCGACGACATGCGCGGGCGTGTCAGCGCGGTCAATGCCATCTTCATCAATACCTCCAACCAGCTGGGCGAGTTCGAGTCCGGCATCCTTGCCGCCGCCCTGGGAGCGGTCAACGCCACCCTGATCGGCGGCATCGGCACCCTGGTGGTGGTGGGTCTGTGGATGTGGTGGTTCCCCTCCTTGCGGCACCGCCAGGGCCTGGTCGAGGACCCCGAGCCGGTCGAGGGCGCCAGCAGCACGATCTGACGCGGCTCAAGAAACGTGGTATGACATGGACGTCTATACCGCCAAGGGGAAGTTCGTCATGAAGTACGTGCTCGCCGCCGCCCTGCTCGCCGCCACCGCACCCGCGTGGGCAGCGCACGAAGGTCCTGCCAGTCTCGATGCCGCCCTTGCCCAGGGCAAGCGCGAGCACAAACCGGTCCTCGTCGATTTCCAGGCGGTGTGGTGTTACTCGTGCTATTTCATGGCCAGCCACGTACTTAACGGCAAGGAATGGGACGACCTTTCGAAGAAGGTGGTGTTCTACGAAGCCGATGCGGATAAGCCGGCCGACCAGGCCTACATGAAAAAGTGGACGGTGCATTTCCTGCCCACGTACGTCGCGATTGGCCCGGATGGCGAAGAACTAGGCCGTATCCTCGCCGAGCGCCCGCGCGACAAGTTCTACCCCGAGATCAACGGCATCCTCTCAGGCGACGCAAAGCTTTCGAAGCTGAAGGCGGACGCCACGAAGGGATCCATGGCCGCCGTGGCCGAGGTGCTCGAGACCTACAACCTTCGCTACGCCGGCACCGAAGGCATGGCCTGGTTCGACACATTGCCGCCGATGGTTCGCAACGTATCGGACAAGGACAAGCGTGTTGCCGTGGCGAAGCAGCGCTTGTTGCTCCTGCAGGCCAAGGCCAACAAGGACAATGCGGGTATCAGCGATGCGGCCACCAAGCTGCTCGCGAGTGACATTGGTTGCGACCGCGCCTATGTGCTCGATGACCTGATCGGCGCCACGGAATCACAGGCGCCGGAGGCACGCAAGGCGCTGCTCGGACCGCAAAAGGCAACCTACGACCAGTTCCTCGTTTCGCAGGTCTTCTCGCCCTCCCCCGCATGCGCGGATGAACGTAGCTCGGTCCTCACCGGCGCGGATCTCGATGCAGCCCTGGGCGATACGGCGGCCGAACAGGCCGTACTTCGCAAAGGCGTCGATTCCAGCAAGGCCAAGCTGCACGGCGATCTCAAAAGCGATCGCAATGCGGCGGATAACCTTCGCGTGTACCTCGTCCGCGCCAAGGCCGGCGATGAGCTGGATACGCTGGAGAAGCAGCTGATTGCCGCCTATCCGGAAGACTATGTCTACAACTATCGCTATGGCCGCCGGCTGGTGGAAAGCGGCAAGGCGGCGGATGGCTTGCCTTACCTGGAAGCCGCCGCGAAGAAAGCTTACGGCGCGAATCGCTTTGCCGTCGCGACGTATCGGGTGAAGGCGCTACGCGCGCTCAACCGCGATGACGAGGCGAAGAAGCTGGTTGCGCAGACCGTTGCCGCGGATGGCAAGGCGTTCCCGGAGCAGACGAAGAAGCTGGAAGATACGCTGAAGTCCTAAGGCGCGACCGCAATGCACGCGCGCTTAGGTTTGCGACGTGCCGTAAACCACGCTATCCAGATGCTCCACCCGGGCGATGGTGTCCAGCGACACCATCGCCGACCAGTCCGGCTTATCGTTGTCGATCAACTTCACCACGCCGTTGACGCCTTCCACGCCATCGGCATCGACGAACGTCTGCACGGTGGGGACCACTGCGACGATACCGGTCATGCTCGATCCATCGCGCAGATGCACCCGTACCCTGGCGTTATCCCTTAATTCGCCCACGAGCGCCTGCAGGCGCTGAATGGACCCCTGATCGGTGTGGACGGTATCGGCTTCACGGCCCATGGCACGGCTCCTGTAGAGGGCAGGCTCCCGACGCTACTCCCCCGGCGTCGATGGAATGTGGACGTTCTGCACTGGTACGCTGCGCGCGCCCTTACCTTTCGAGCACGCCATGATCGTTGTCCACCACCTGAACAACTCCCGTTCCCAGCGCGTGCTGTGGCTGCTTGAGGAGCTTGGGCTGCCCTACGAGATCAAGCGCTACGAGCGTGACCCAAAGACCATGCTGGCGCCCAAGGCGCTGCGCGACATTCACCCGCTGGGCAAATCGCCCGTCGTGGTCGATGGCGACCTGGTGCTCGCGGAATCGGGCGCGATCGTGGAATACCTGGTGGACCGCTATGGCAATGGCCGCCTGAAGCCGGCGCCCGGCACGCCGGAGAGCCTGCGCTTCACCTACTTCATGCACTACGCCGAGGGCTCGGCCATGCCGCCCTTGCTACTGAAACTGGTCTTCGTGCGCATGGAGACCGCCCCGGTGCCCTTCTTCGCCAAGCCCGTGGCGCGCATGCTCGCCCGCGGCGCCCAGAAGGCCTTCGTGGACCCCCAGCTCAAAACCCACCTGGATTACCTCGAAGGCGAAATCGGCAAGACCGGCTGGTTCGCCGGCACGGAGTTCACCGCCGCCGATATCCAGATGAGCTTCCCCATCGAGGCCGCGTCCAGCCGCGGCGGCCTGGATACGTCCCGCCCCCACCTGTGGGCCTGGCTGCAGAAGATCCACGCGCGCCCCGCGTTCCAGGCCGCGCTCGCACGTGGCGGGGAGTACGCGTTCGCGTCCCCGCGATAACGCTGAACGCCGCTCAACCCGCGGCGCGGGTGTTTACACGGCAATCACGGACAGGCCAGCAAAGTCGTTACCCAACCGTAACGCCCGCAGAGGAAGCCATCCGATGAGCAGAAACCGCGAATTCGCGCGTCAGGTCGAGAGCGCCGTCAACGGTGTATCGGGTCGCGTCCGCCACTACGGCGATGAAGCCTACGACACCGGCCGCGATCTCCTTGACCGCACCCGCCGCGTCACTAACAAGTTCGCCCGCAAGAACAACGGCCAGAAGCTCCGCTACATGGCGGAAGATTTTGCCGACGAGGCGACCTACCAGTACCGCCGCCTGCGCAAACAGGTGCGCCGCAACCCGGCCATCACCATCGGCATCGCCGCCGCAGCCATCGGCACCTTCCTGCTCATCCGTCACGCATTGCGCGACGACGATTGAACCTGTCGCTAGGGACAGGGGAAGGCCGGGAGCGATCCCGGCCTTTTTTTCGTCGCCCCCGCTCACCGTGGCCGGGATAATCCCCTACACATTTCTTGGTTAATCGCTGACGTGAACAGACGCAGCGCGTCGCTACGATCTACGGCTTCCGTATCCGATCGTGAGCACCAGTGTGGAGAAAATCTCCTTTCGGCGCCTTGCTCTCGTACTAGCAGTACTCTGGGCGGCACTTCACTTGCCTCTCTTATTGGGTATACGCGTCCTGCCAGGGGACGCGCTGTTTGAGTTCTACCCCATGGTTTACTTCAACGTACACTCCCTGCGCGAGGGCGTGGCCCCATGGTGGAACCCGTATATCTTTGCCGGCTACCCGCAAATCGCCGACCCCCAGGCGATGCTGTTCTCCCCGTTGCTCATGGGCTGGATGCTGCTGCGTTCAGAACCCACTATGCCGTGGTTCGTCATCGGCGCCCTGCTTCATCTTTACCTGGGCGGTATATCCATGTTGGCTTTGCTACGGCGATTGAACGTCAACGACGTCGGAGCATTGATTGGCGCCGCTGTATTCATGGCGGGCGGCGTTGCGGCTTCGCGCATCCAGCATGTCCCCATCCTTATTGTTTACAGCCTGATTCCGTTGGCCATGCTCTGTGTCATGCGCCTGGCGGACAGCCCCACATGGATTCGTTCGCTGGCTCTCGGGGCTGTCGCGAGCATGCTTCTGGTGATTCCGGTACAGCTCACGTACTTCGCCGGTATTACGCTCGCTGGTTTCGCCGCCGCATTTGCCGCACGACGGTGGCGCCTATGGCACCCACGTTCGCGGATCAGGTATGTGGGCGGCCTTGCGCTCGCCGCTGCGGTCTCGTTGGTGCTGGCCGGGCCGCAACTCCTGTTTACTTACGCGTTCGTATCCATATCGAACCGGCCGGAACTCTCACTTGCGGCAGCGACGGAGCTAAGCGTCTCCTTCTCGACGGTGATGACGCTGTTGCTGCCCAACGCATTACACAACTTGCGGGGCACCTACACCGGGCCCGCAGACCCCATCGAGACCTTCTACTGGATTGGCGCGCTCCCTCTAATTCTTTCTTTATCCGGCGCAAAACGAGCATGGACTGACGCATCGCACCGGCGCTACCTGGTGTTTTTCCTTGTCATTAGCATCACCTCGTTGTTGTTCATGATGGGGAGCCACACCGGGTTCTATGAAATTCTTTACCACGCACTCCCCGGTGTGAAGCAGTTCCGTCGGCCATCGGACGCCGCTTACCTCCTGAACCTTGCGATGGCCTTCGCAGTCGCCATTTCATCGAGCCACGTCGATTTACACTCGCACAGGGTTCGAGTCATCCTCTTAGGTGGCACGTCCGTTTGGCTGCTACTAGCTAGCGCCACCATGCGCGGCGAGCCCCAGGGCTGGCAAATGGCATCGATCATTGCACCCACCGTCTCCCTCGCTGCCATGTTCCTCATGCGACGCCGGGTGACCCGAGCGAATATCTTGGTGGCGTTAACATTGATCATGGTGGCCGACTTTCGTGCATTCGGATTGAATGGCGAGTTCAACCAGCGGGGCGACCGAACCGCTAAGTTCATAAAGAACGGCGCGGCCGGAGCGATCAGCATGGCCCTGGCGCCGGGTGGTTCGCACGAGCGGTCACGCACCGCCCTCCTCGCGCGTATCGAGGCGGTCGATATGCCAGCAAGCTGGAAGAACAATGTAGTCCTTCGTGGTATTCCGGCGACCCAGGGGTATGGGCCGCTTCGATGGGCCATGTGGGATCGATGGTATGGGCCGTACGCGGACGGTAACGGGCCGAGGCCTACGACACCTTACAACCCGGATCCGACTAGCAACCTCAACCGGATTTTGGGGGTCCGGTACGTTGTCACACCGCTGACAGCGGACATATCAGCGTGGAGGGCGCCACCATTGAGGCAAATCCACGCCGACGCAAACTCGCAGGTGCTTGAAATCGACGCCTTACCGCGCGCATACAGCCCTGGAGAGGCAAGACTCCTTGAAGTACGGCAGGAACCTTCACCTGAGGTTTTCGCCGCCGCGAATCTCGCCAACACCGTCTTCCTGACGCCACGTTCGCCCGAAGAAATCGAGCCCCTTCGCCACGCCATCGAGACCTGCGCTGGAGGATTCGCGGGCATTGTGAGCGCCGGCATGACAAACACCCACGCCTTGCTTCAGATAGAAGCGCAAGCACCGGCGTGGGTCGTCCTATCCGATCTCGATTTCCCTGGCTGGCGAGCCTCCATCGACGGCGTGCCCGCGAATCACTATCGCGCGAATGGGCTGTTACGCGCGATCTGCATGCCAACGGGCAGGCACTCGCTATCGTTCACGTTCGATCCCTGGCGGATGGTTCGCCTCGTAATCGCGGATGCGGACCAGTGGCGCTGACACCTGCGCGGGCATAGGTACGGCATTCTCCCCGGCGGCAGAAGCGCCAAGCTTTACGGCACCGGTGATTTATCCACCGGATGCTGCTCTACGATCTTCTCCACGCGCCAGTGGATGCGCGATGCATCGGCGGGTGGATTCTTCACTTCGAGTTCGGTGATCTTCACCAGGTACTCGTTACCCGGCTTCCAGTCAAAGTTTTCCACCGGCGCGTAGTTCAGCTGCCAAGGCTGGTTCGGTTGCTCGCGATATTGCAGGCACTCGGTCTTCATGACGCCGGCGCTGCACGGCGCTTTCTCCCCTGAAATGTACACAAGACGCTCGCGCGAACCGTGGTGATCGCCCGTCGTGGCGCAGGCGGCAAGGGCAAGGGTGGCCAGGGGAATCAGAGCGTGGCGCATGGGCGGCGTTTCCTGGAAAGCTGGGATCAGGAATACCAGCAACGCCCTCAGAACTCCATGCACGGGATGTGACGTGGGTGCATGTGGGTACGGGCCGCGTGACCACCTTGTACGCTGATCGCGAGCAAGCGCGCTCCTACGGGCGCGGGCATGCCTGCACCGGATCCACGAACTGCTGGACAAAAAAAAGGGCGCCGAAGCGCCCTTTTCTCTTATGCGTACAGCGGGTTCGGCTTGTCCTGGTCCAGCTTGTATTCCTTGATGGCGCGGCTGACGTCCTTCGCGTTCACCTTGCCGTCCTTCGCGAGGGCGGCCAGGGCGGCGTGGGCGATCCAGTAGCGGTCCACTTCGAAATGGCTGCGCAGGTTCGCGCGGGTATCGCTGCGGCCGTAGCCGTCGGTACCCAGCACCGTGTAACGCATGCCGTCCGGCATGAACGCACGTACCTGGTCGGCGAACTCACGAACGTAGTCCGTCGCCGCAATAGCCGGGCCCTGTCGATCGGCGAGCAGGCCGGTGATGTACGGCACGCGCTGCTCCGCCTCCGGGTGCAGGCGGTTCCAGCGCTCGGCATCGAAGCCATCGCGGCGGACTTCCGAGAAGCTCGGCACCGACCAGATATCGGCGCTGACGCCGAAATCCTTCTCCAGCAGTTCGGCGGCGGCGATCACTTCGCGCAGGATCGTGCCCGAACCCAACAGCTGCACGCGCGGCTCGTTCTTCTTCGCCTTGCCCGCATCCTTGAACAGGTACATACCCTTGATGATGCCTTCCTCGCTGCCCTTGGGCATGTCGGGATGGGCATAGTTTTCGTTCATCACGGTCAGGTAGTAATAAACGTCTTCCTGCTCCTGCATCATGCGGCGGGTGCCATCCTGCAGGATGACGGCCAACTCGTAGGAGAAGGTCGGGTCGTACGAGATCACGTTCGGGATCGCACCGGAGAGCAGGTGCGAGTGGCCATCTTCGTGCTGCAGGCCTTCGCCGTTCAGCGTGGTGCGGCCCGAGGTGCCACCGATGAGGAAGCCACGCGCGCGCATGTCGCCGGCGGCCCAGCACAGGTCGCCGATGCGCTGGAAGCCGAACATCGAGTAGTAGATGAAGAACGGCAGCATGGCCACGTTGCTGATGCTGTAGCTGGTGGCAGCGGCCAGCCAGGCGCTCATGCCGCCGGCTTCGCTGATGCCTTCCTGCAGCACCTGGCCCTTCTGGTCTTCACGGTAATACAGCAGCTGGTCGGCATCCTGCGGGCGGTATTTCTGGCCGAACGGGGCATAGATACCGATCTGGCGGAACATGCCTTCCATGCCGAAGGTACGGGCTTCATCGGCCACGATTGGCACGATGCGCGGGCCCAGCTCCTTGTCGCGCAGCATGAGGTTCATGCCACGGACCAGCGCCATGGTCGTGGAGATCTCGCGATCGCCCGTACCCTTGGTGATCTGCTCGAAAGCTTCCAGGGCCGGTGCGCTGAACGACTTATCGGCCTTGCGGCGGCGCTGCGGCAGCGCACCGCCGAGCGCGCGGCGGCGCTCGAGCATGTACTGCACTTCCTCCGAGTCCTTGCCCGGGTGGTAGTACGGCACTTCTTCCAGCTTGTCGTCGGACACCGGGATGTTAAAGCGATCGCGGAACGCGCGGATCGCATCGGTATCCATCTTCTTCTGGTTGTGCGCGGGGTTCTGCGATTCACCCGCAGCGCCCATGCCGTAGCCCTTCACCGTCTTGGCGAGGATCACGGTCGGCATGCCCTTGGTGTTCACGGCAGCGTGGTACGCGGCGTACACCTTGTGCGGATCATGGCCACCGCGGTTCAGGCGCCAGATGTCGTCATCGGACATGTTGGCGACCAGCGCGGCCGTCTCCGGGTACTTGCCGAAGAACTTTTCACGCGTGTAGGCGCCACCGAAGGCCTTGCAGGCCTGGTACTCGCCATCGACGGTTTCCATCATGAGCTGGCGCAGCTTGCCCGAGGTATCGCGGGCGAGGAGCGGATCCCAGTAGCTGCCCCACACCACCTTGATGGCGTTCCAGCCGGCGCCACGGAACACGCCTTCCAGCTCCTGGATGATCTTGCCGTTGCCGCGCACCGGGCCATCCAGGCGCTGCAGGTTGCAGTTGATCACGAAGATCAGGTTATCGAGGCCTTCGCGGCCGGCCAGCGCGATGGCGCCGAGCGATTCCGGCTCGTCCGATTCACCGTCGCCCATGAAGCACCAGATCTTGCGATCGGACTTCGGAATGAGGCCACGGTGCTCCAGGTACTTCCAGAACTGCGCCTGGTAGATGGCCTGGATGGGGCCAAGGCCCATGGAGACGGTCGGCACCTGCCAGTAATCCGGCATGAGGTACGGGTGCGGGTACGACGACAGGCCCTTGCCCTTGCCGGCCACTTCCATGCGGAAGAGGTCCATCTGGTCTTCGCTGAGGCGGCCTTCGAGGAAGGAACGCGCGTAGACGCCCGGGGCGGAATGGCCCTGGTGGAAAATCAGGTCGCCCGGGTGATCTTCGCTCGGCGCGCGCCAGAAGTGGTTGAAGCCCACGTCGTACAGGGTGGCCGACGAGGCGAAGCTCGAAATGTGGCCGCCCAGGTCGCCCGGCTTGCGGTTGGCGCGCACCACGGTAGCCAGCGCGTTCCAGCGGATCAGCGAGCGGATGCGCCATTCGATGGCGGCATCGCCCGGGCTGCGCGCTTCCATATGCGACGGGATGGTGTTGACGTATTCCGTGGTCGGGTCGAACGGCAGGTAGCCGCCCGCACGACGGGTGGAATCGACCATCTTCTCCAGGAGGTAATGGGCGCGTTCCGTGCCATCGTGGTTGATGACCGCGTTAAGCGATTCGACCCATTCCCGGGTTTCGGTGGGGTCGAGGTCCTGGTTGAGCACGTCGTCGATCTGGTCCATGGAAGCTCCGGCTGCGCCCTTGGCGCGCACATGGGGGACTGAAAGAGCCGCTGGGGTGCGGGAAAACCTGCTGATGATATCGCATCGATCCGGCATACGCGGCCGTACGGCCCACCTGAATCGATCAAAATTGACATAACTGCTTTGTGGGCGCGGGGTTAGGCCCCCTGTAGGAGCGCGCTTTGCGCGCGATGGGTGCTTGCGGCGCCGCTATCGCGCGCAAGCGCGCTCCTACAGGTAAATCAACTGCTTATGGCTGGCGAACCTTCGGGGCGCCCGCGCGGATCTGGGCCTCCACGCAGGCAACCGAGGTCATGTTCACCACCCGGCGGACCGTGGCCTGCGGGGTGAGGATGTGGGCCGGCTTGGCAACGCCCATGAGGATCGGGCCGATCACCACGCCATCGCACAGCACGCGGACCATGTTGTAGGCCGTATTGGCCGCATCCAGGTTCGGGAACACGAACACGTTGGCCTTACCCTCCAGGCGCGAGTTCGGGAAGATCCGCTCGCGCAGCTCGGGGGTGAGCGCCACGTCGGCCTGCATCTCACCTTCCACTTCCAGCTTGGGCACGCGCTCGCGAATCAGGCTCAGCGCTTCGCGCATCTTGCGCGAGTTGCGTGTTTCGCGGCTGCCGAAATTGGAGTTCGACAGCAGCGCGATCTTCGGCTGGATGCCGAACAGCTTCAGGCGCAGCGACGCCTGCAGGGTCGCTTCGGCGATCTGCTCGGCGGTCGGGTCTTCCTGCACGTACGTATCGAGGAAGAAGAACGTGCCCTTGTCCGTCGCGACAGCGGCCATGGCCGAGGCTTCGCACACGGTTTCATCCAGGCCGATGATGTCGCGGATGTAATCGAGCTTGCTCTGGTAGGTGCCGACCAGGCCGCAGATCATGGCATCGGCTTCACCGCGTTCCACCATGAGGGCGGCGATCACCGTGGGGCGCGAACGCACCACCGCCTTCGCGGAGGCCGGAGTGACACCGCGGCGCTCCATGATCGAGTGATAGAGCTTCCAGTAATCTTCGAAGCGCGGATCGGAGTGGATGTTGCACATCTCGAAATCCACACCCGGCTTCAGGCGAAGGCCGGCACGCGCGATGCGCTTCTCGATGACATCGGGGCGGCCCACCAGGATGGGACGGGCCAGGCCTTCATCGACCACGGTCTGCACGGCGCGCAGCACAGTCTCTTCCTCACCTTCGGCGTAGACCACGCGTTTCGGATCGGCCTTCGCCCGATCAAACACGGGCTTCATCAGGAGGCCGGTACGGAAGACGAAGCTGGTGAGCTTCTCGACGTAGGCCGGGAAGTCCTCGATGGGTCGCTCCGCTACGCCGGAATCCATGGCGGCCTGGGCGATCGCCGGCGGAAGCTGGATCAGCAGGCGCGGATCGAACGGCTGCGGGATGAGGTATTCAGGGCCGAAGCTCGGCGGCTTGCCGCCGTAAGCGCGCGCGCTCACGTCGGAGGCTTCACGGCGTGCCAGTTCGGCGATGGCCTTTACGCAGGCCACCTTCATCTGTTCGTTGATCACCGATGCGCCGACATCCAGCGCGCCGCGGAACAGGTACGGGAAGCACAGCGCGTTGTTCACCTGGTTCGGGTAATCCGAACGGCCCGTTGCCATGATGCAGTCCGGGCGCACGGCCTTGGCATCTTCGGGAAGGATTTCCGGGTTCGGATTGGCCAGCGCGAAGATGATCGGCCGGTCGGCCATCGTGGCGACCATCTCCGGTTTCAGGATGCCGCCGGCAGAAAGGCCCAGGAAGATGTCCGCGCCTTCGACGATCTCGGCCAGCGTGCGCTTGGTGGTATCGCGCGCATAACGCTGCTTGTCCGGATCGAGATCCGTGCGGCCGGTGTGCAGCACGCCATCGCGATCGAACGCCAGGATGTTTTCCGGCTTCAGACCGAGCGTCACGAGCATGTCGACGCAGGAGATGCCTGCCGCGCCCATGCCGGTGGTCGCGAGCTTCACATCCTCGATCTTCTTGCCCGTGACGAGCAGTGCGTTGATGACCGCCGCGCCGACAATGATCGCGGTGCCGTGCTGATCGTCGTGGAATACCGGGATCTTCATCCGCTCGCGCAGCTTGCGCTCAACCACGAAGCATTCCGGCGCCTTGATGTCTTCGAGGTTGATGCCACCGAACGTCGGCTCCAGGCTCGCAATGATATCGACGAGCTTGTCCGGATCGGTTTCGTTGATCTCGATATCGAACACATCGATGCCGGCGAACTTCTGGAACAGTACGCCCTTGCCTTCCATAACCGGCTTGCTGGCCAGCGCACCGATGTTGCCCAGGCCCAGCACCGCGGTGCCGTTGGTGATGACCGCAACGAGGTTGGAGCGCGCGGTGAGGTCGGCGGCTTCACGCGGATCGGCCACGATGGCATCGCACGCGGCGGCAACGCCAGGCGAATACGCGAGCGACAGGTCGCGCTGGGTGAGCAGCGACGTGGTCGGCGTGACCTTGATCTTGCCCGGACGGGGAAGGCGGTGGTACTCGAGGGCGGCTTGCCTCAGTTCCTCTGAAATGGCCATGGGATCCTGTGGGACTGATAGGTAGCAGGGGGCGCGGCCCGGCCGCGCGGCAGACCCCGATGTTAACACCGCGCCAGCGCCCGCCATGTGCCGCGGTGTGTTGCTTTGCGACAAGCTGTGATACGCAAGGCCTACGCATCATCGGGTTGCATACCTGCATTGCGGAACCGTGCGCGTGCGTACGCTGGATCGCCTCCCACAAGCGCCACGAGGCCACCATGCGACGCCCCCTGTACGTACTCCTCCTGCTCTTTCCCTGGCCGTGTGCCGCGATGGATGCGCTCGCCGATGCACATGCCCGTCTCTTCGAACTCCCTGCGGATGGCAAGGCCAGCGCCGTCGTGACGCTTCCGCTACGAGATGGCACGGGCTCAGCATTCACCCTGGTCGATTCGCGCACGTTGCCACGCGACCTGTTACGCCGCTTCCCCGCCATGCGCAGTTTTCGCGGCAGCGATGCCGCAGGGCGTAGCGCACGACTGGATTACGCCAAGGGCATTGCCCGGCTGAGTGTCAGGCACGACGATGGCCAGTGGTGGCATGCCGCCGTGGCACAGGCTTACCCCATCGCCCCGTCACCGGTGCGGGCCGCCCGGGTGCCGGCTCCCGGCCACACGCCTTTGACGCGCACGCTGGCCGCCGCGGTGTCAGGCAATGTCAGGTACGAATTTCGCCTGGCCCTGGCCGCCGGCAGCCAGTTCGTTGGAGCCAACGGCGGCACCCCGGAAGCAGCCCTTGGCGCCGCGGCGCACCTGGCAAACCAGGCCAACGAAGTACTCGAAAACGATCTCGGCGTGCATTTCACCCTCGCGGCGCACAACGAGCGGCTGATGTTGACCGATTCCGAAGGCGATCCGCTGCGCCACGGCGAACCGCGCACGGCCTCCGTGAACCTGATCAGCCGCCGCCTGCCTGCCACCGCCTATGACCTCGGCCACGCCTTGCTCGGGCTTGAGGGGGGCGAAGCTGATACGGGAACGTCATGCAGCGACGCGCTGGATGCGGATTATTTCGCCACCCACAAGGCAGCGGCATGGAGCGGCGGCGCGGACTCCGACGCCGCGTTCGCCAACTTCGTACTGGTCCTCGGCAACCAGCTCGGCGCGCCGTTTCGCGAAGCCCGTTGCTGGCAATGCCTGGCATTTGATGGCGCCAGCATCGCGCGGGTGCGTACCTGGCTTGCTTCGCGCGGCGGCCGCTGTGCCAAGAAATTTGTTGTCGACGCGGCCGCGCCGTGGATCGATCCCGAATCCCTGGCCGAGCCTGCGGTCATTCCGGCGCACACACCCTTCTGGCTGGATGCGGCCGTGGAACCCGGCACGCCCGGGCGCCGCCTTTTCTACGCCTGGGACGATATCGATCCGCAGCCGCGGTTCCGATCGATCGCCCCCACGTCGTCCGTGCGCCGAGAGTTCACCTCAGGCCTTCCTGCCGATTCGCGCTGGCTCTCGTTCAGGCTGACCGTGCGCGACAACGGTGGTGCGACGGCGACCGTCGCCAGCGACGATACCCGCGTCCAGGTGGTGGATACCGGTCGCGCCTTTGCCGTGGAACCCGTAGCGGACGGCGTTGCGGGCCAAGCGTTGGGCATCCGCTGGGACCCTGCCGGGACCACGCTCGCCCCGATTTCCTGTCACTTCCTGGAAGCGTCGCTTTCAAGCGACGGGGGCGCGAGCTGGCATGTCATAGCACGCGATGTGAGCAACTCGGGAAGCGCGGCTATCACGCTGCCCGCCAAGGCGCACTCTGACAATGCACGCTTGCGCCTTTCCTGCGACTGGCGCCCGTTCTTCGCGGAATCGCCCAAACCCTTCCGTATCCGTTGACGCGCTTACAGGCCGAGGGAGATTTCCTCGGCCTCCACACCCGCCATGTGGATGTGGTTGACGAACAGCGAGAACGCGAGCTTGCCCGCCAGGCCATGCACATGCTGCATCCACGGCGGCAGGTAGCGCGGCGACGCGATGTCGCCATTCTGGAAGTGGGCTTCCAGCGACATCACGTCATGCAGCGCGAGCTTGCCGGCAAACAGGTTGCGCAGCAGGTCCAGGCGGCGCTGGCGCAGCGCCCAACGGAAGAAGGTATGCACCGCCAGCAAGCCGGTCAGGTACACGTTGTCCTTGGCAAAGGCTGAGCCACCGGTGAGCGGCACGCCACGGAAGACGCGCTGGGCCGAGTGGAAGCTATCCGGCACGTTCTGCCCACACACGCGGAAATAGCGGAACACCTCGACGAAATCCGCGCCATTCATGGCCATGTCGATGGCCAGGATGCGCAGGCTGATGCGCTTCAGGCGCGAGATATCGATGGCGCCGGACATCAGTTCGGCGAACACCGCCAGGCCTTCCTGGGTGGCCGTGACCCGGGGCGAGGTGCGGGCCAGTGAGGCAAGCACCGGCTGCTCGCGGCCATTCAACGCGGTAAGCGAGTGGACGAAGGCTTCGTGGGCAAGCAACTGGTGGCGGTCGTATTCGGTGAAGCGGGCACCGCCACGCAGGCGAATGCGGGTGGCGCCGGCGGCCGCCTTGGCGGTGAGTTCCGGGTCCACTTCCACGGCGATAGTGCCCGGCGCGAAAAACGCGTCGAGCTTCGCCGTCATGTCCCGGCGCAGTTCTTCGGCGCTGATATGCCCGGCCGCGTCCTCCGTTTCGAGGTCCGCGCCCAGCTCATCGGCCAGGTTCACGAAGTACGCCGCGGCGTCCAGGTTGCTTCGGCTGCTGCCGGGGATGGCGTCACCTGGGCGGCCATAGAGCAGCACCGAGGCCTCGGTCACCCCGTCGGTCCCGGCGGCATCCAGCATCTGGGTCGCGATCCGCCAGGATTCGGCGGTGCGCCGCAGGTACTCGGCGATGGGGTGATCCTCACAGGCCTCGGCCTCGATCGCCTCCAGCTCACGCCGGGTCTCGCCCAGCTCGGGCCGGTGGTAGCGAATATCGGGCAACGAGAGCCGACCTGCGCCGAACTCCTCGATAAGGCGCTCTTCCACCGATGCCGGCCAGGACACCGTGGGGAGGATCCGGATATTGCGCACCGCGGCCAGCAGGCGCTGGTCCAGCTCGGCATAGCGGCGCATCTCGGGGGAAAGCGGGGCGGTTTCGGCCTTGGCGTGCATGGGCGGCAGTATATGCCGCCCGGGGCAGCTCCCGCCGGGACGCCGTTCGCGCCGGCGGCTCGCCGGGCCCTGTCAGCGCGAGCTGATGTATTTCTCGCGGCGGATGTGCTGCACGGCCAGGCCGTGCTCCTTCAGTGCCGCGAACGCGGCATCCACCATGTTCGGGTTGCCGCACAGGTAGGCAATGTCCTGGTCGGCGGTGGGTTCCAGTTCGGCCAGCATGTCCTGCACGTAACCCAGGCGATCGTGCGGGCGTGGGTTCGGACGGGCCCCGCGGCTGAAGCAGGGGTGGAAATCGAAGCCCTCGTGCTTACGGGCGAAGGCATCGAACTCCTCACCGTAAAGCAGCTCGGTCTCGTTCCGGGCACCGTAAAGCAGCACGAACCGGCAGCCGCGCGAAGCGATAAGGGCCTCGATCTGGGGAAGCATGGCTCGGTACGGGGTCACGCCCGTGCCCGTCGCGATCAGGATATAGCGCTTGTTCTGGTCGCCATCCATGAGGCAGAAACGGCCGTACGGGCCGCTGGCATCAATGGTCCCACCCTCCTCCAGGCCGCTCAGAAGGGCGGTCGCCGCGCCACCTTCCACATAGGAAACCGCGATCTCGATCCGCTGGACCGGACCCGCGCCGTCGCCCACGGTGCCCACGGAATAGCTGCGCTTGGTGGCCTTGCCATCGTCGTAGTGGAAATGGACCTGGAGGAACTGGCCCGGCACGAAGGCCAATGGCTGGCCATCCACCCGCTCGAACGCCAGGTGCCGCACCGAGGGGGCGAGCATGAAGCTATCGGCGAGGCGGAGCTGGAATTGTTCGGCCATGGAAAGTCTCTGTTGACGCCAGGGAACAGGGTCGCCCGGCAAAGCCCGGTATAATAGGCGGCTTGTCATCCCGGCGCAGCCCATGACCACTCCTGCCTTACACGTCAAAGATTTACGCAAGACCTACGGTAACGGTGTCGAAGCCCTGAAAGGGGTTTCGCTGACCGTTGAGCCGGGGGATTTCTTCGCCCTGCTCGGCCCTAACGGTGCCGGCAAGTCCACCCTGATCGGCATCCTGTCGTCACTCGTCAACGCCTCGTCGGGCGATGCCGAGGTATTCGGCGTCTCGATCCACAAGCGCCGCAGCGAGGCCATGCGCCTCATCGGCCTGGTGCCCCAGGAAATCAACTTCAACCAGTTCGAAAAGCCGTTCGATATCTGCGTGAACCAGGCCGGCTTCTACGGCATTGGCCGCGCGGAGGCTACCGAGCGCGCGGAGAAGTACCTGAAGGAGCTGCGCCTGTGGGACAAGGCGCACCACCAGGCACGCATGCTCTCTGGCGGCATGAAGCGTCGCCTGATGATCGCCCGCGCGATGATGAACGAGCCGAAGCTGCTGATCCTCGACGAGCCCACCGCGGGCGTCGATATCGAAATCCGCCGCTCCATGTGGCAGTTCGTCAGCGGCATCAACGCCGCCGGCACCACCGTGATCCTCACTACGCACTACCTTGAGGAAGCGGAACAGCTCTGCCGCAATATCGCCATCATCGACCAGGGCCGCATCGTGAAGAACACCACGATGAAGAGCCTGCTTTCCACGCTGGACGTGGAAACGTTCGTGCTGGACGTGAACCGCACGGGCGGTGACCTGCCCGCCCTGCCCGGCGTCACGCTGCGCGTGATCGATGACCACACCCTGGAAGCCGAGATGTCCCGCGCGCACGACCTGAACTCGCTGTTCGCCGCCCTGTCGGCTCATGGCATCACTGTCACGTCCATGCGCAACAAGGCCAACCGCCTCGAAGAACTGTTCGTGCGCCTGGTTGAGCACGGCCGGGAGAACGTGGCATGAGTACGCATCTCGTCGCCCTGGGCACCATCGTCCGCCGCGAAATCGTGCGCATCATGCGCATCTGGACGCAAACGCTGATCCCGCCGGCCATCACGATGACGCTGTACTTCGTCATCTTCGGCAAGCTGATCGGCAGCCGCATCGGTACGATGCATGGCTTCACTTACATGCAGTACATCGTGCCCGGCCTGGTCATGATGAGCATCATCACCAACAGCTACGGCAACATCTCTTCCTCGTTCTTCGGTGCCAAATTCGGCCGCTTCGTGGAAGAGATGTTGGTCTCGCCCATGCCGAACTGGGTCATTCTCCTCGGCTATGTCACCGGTGCGGTCACCCGCGGCATCATCGTGGGTGCGCTCGTACTCACCATCGCGCTGTTCTTCACCGACCTGCACGTAGCGCATCCGCTCACCACGTTCTTCTCGGTGCTGCTTGGTGCCACGGTGTTCTCGCTGGCCGGCTTCGTCAACGCGGTGTTCGCCAAGAAGTTCGATGACATCGCGCTGGTGCCCACGTTCGTGCTCACCCCGCTCACCTACCTGGGCGGCGTGTTCTATTCGGTGGACCTGCTGAGCGAACCGTGGCACAGCATCTCGCTGGTGAACCCCATCCTGTACATGGTGAATGCGTTCCGCTTTGGCGTGCTCGGCGTGAGCGATGTGCCCATCGTCACCGCGTTCGTCGTCATGCTGGTGTTCGTGGTCGGCCTGACGGCGGTGGCGCTGCGCCTGCTCAGCCGCGGCGTAGGCCTGCGCTCGTAACGCCATGCGGGTCAACAAGTACATTGCCGAATCCGGCCTGTGCTCGCGCCGCGAGGCGGATGAGCTGCTGCAGGCCGGCCGCGTCACGATCAACGATGAAGTCGTCGGCATGGGCTCAAAGGCCCTGGACGGCGATGTGGTCAAGGTGGATGGCGAAGTCGTCGTTGCACGAACGGCCGCACCGGAATCGGCGAAGAACCGCGGCGTCTATATCGCGCTGAACAAGCCGGTGGGCATCACCTGCACGACGGACACCACCGTCGACGGCAACATTGTCGATTTCGTGGACCACCCGCAGCGCATCTTTCCCATCGGTCGGCTGGACAAGGATTCGGAAGGCCTGATCCTGCTCACGAGCAACGGCGACATCGTCAACGAAATCCTCCGCGCCGAGAACCACCACGAGAAGGAATACCTCGTGGCAGTGAACAAGGCGGTGACCGACGAGTTCCTCGCCGGCATGGCTCGCGGTGTGCGCATTCACAACCAGATGACCAAGCCGTGCAAGGTGCGCAAGATCGCCAAGTTCGGCTTCGCCATTACGCTGACCCAGGGCCTGAACCGACAGATCCGCCTGATGGCGGCGGCGTTTGGTTACCGGGTCACGCAACTGCGGCGCGTGCGCATCATTAACGTGAAGCTGGGCCACCTGAAGGTGGGGCAGTGGCGCAACCTGACCGAGGCGGAGTTGAAGGGTCTGCTGCCGGAACGGACCCGCTGGTAGGTCGCAGCCTACTGCACCTTCCGACAGATGCTGACGCCGATGTAAGCGAAGCCTGACACCGTACTCCCGCCACACGATCGAGAATCGTCACCACAAGATTCCCGTCGTGCAAAGGAGTGCACATGGTCAAGCGCGTCATCTGTCTGGCATGCACTGCCAGCGCCTTATCAGCGGCAGCGTTGGCATCGCCACCCGACGTCTATCGCGAGTACGCAAGGGCGAAAGCCAGTTCGGGCCAGCCCTTCCAGGCGTTGCCCGCCACCGCCGAATTCCTCGGCGCTTACCTCAGTGACCCGGCATCGCCTTATAGCGCGCTCGTCGAGCATCCCACCGACACCAACGAACTTTGGTGGTTCGAATTCGCGGATGCGGTCGCGAGTGGGGGTCAAGATCCCGCGAATGCCGCACTGACGGCGTTGCAACTGGCCACGGGCCTGACGAAGGCGAGGCCAGGCATCGACGTGGTTGTCGATATGGAGCACACCGGGCTGTATCGCGGTCGCGAAGCCGCCGCCAACGCAATCAAGGCGGGCATCGATCCAGATATCTTCTGGAAGGCATGGGACTTCAATCCACGCATCTCGGCCGCGGCCGCCCAGGCCACGGCACTCCAGTTCCTGCGTGAACGGATGGCCTCCATTCCGCGATCGCAATGGGAGCATCGCGGCATTCGTCCGGACGTTCTGCATCGCTACCTCGTCGCCACCCAGGCGGCAGACGTCATGGAAGACGACGACCGATATCTGGGTGCGGTGCTGAGCTACGCCATGGCCCAGGGCGATCCGTCGCCATCCGGCCTTCCTGCCATCTATCGGCTCGCGCGCCTGGGCGCCGCCTACAGTGATGCACGCGGCTATTTTGGAAGTCCGTTATGTGAGGACGGCATCCGGCCGGCTCCCGGCATGCCTACGCAGCTACCCGATGCGCTCGCTGACGACCGGCCACTGTGCTTCACCGCGGCGACAGATCGCGCTGTGCAGGCATGGTTTCGCAACCAGGTTCGACTGGATGCGTCGGGAGAACGCATCCACGAAACCCACCATGACGGATGGCGACGGCTTGCCTACTGGATTGGCTCGGTACTTGCGTTCGCCGACTTCGCGTCGTTCCTCGAAGGCGCGAACGCATTGGTGGCTGATGAACTGGCGGAATCGGGCGTCATCGACGCTAGTGAGGCAGATGCCGCCACCGAACGACTGCGCCAGTTGACCTGCGGAGTGAAGCCATGACGCCGTTTCGTGCCGCCCTGACCACCGCGCTGGCTTGCCTGGCGTTCGCCGCCCACGCCGGCATCGAGACCGGCCCAGGATCAGGCTATCACGCGGCTGTACTGGAGGAAGACATCAAGCAGTTCACGAATGCCATCGTTAACTACGCCGTCGAGCATCGTGGCACCCGCCTGACCGCAGCACAGGCCAACCGACTGCGCCGCACGGCGTCATCGGCTACGGTGGCTCGCATGGAATACACATGGAATGCCAGCGACACCCGCGACGCTGGTAGGCTGACAATCCATAGCCGAAGTGGGAAGCCACTGGAAACGCTTGTCGCCACCGTGCCCAGCGGAACAAGCGGCAGCGATTCCGATGGATCGTTCCAGTGGAATCCGACGCAAATTGATCGCGAAGCGGGCGAGGCACGTTTCTACCCGCGCATGGACGGGCATATCCGCGCGACGGCGCGCCTGAATAGCGACTCCGTAATCAAGGAGACCGCCCCTAACAACGCGGGCGACGCTGAACTGAAAGCGCTGCAGACGCTCGAAGCCGAAATCACGGCAGGGACCGTTCCCAGGGGCGGCACGCTAAAGGGGACGGTTTCCAAGGCCATCTGTGACTCCTGCAAAGCAAATCTTGAGCGTTTCAGCGAAAAATACGACGTGTACGGCAAGGTCTTCTACCTTGCAAACGAGAACGAAGCGGTCGCGGCACGCGAAGCCGCGACGACAGCAGAAGAGAAGCAACTCATTGAGGATAGCGTTCGGTCGAACAAGGTAGTCTTTGCACGACGCAACCGATACCTCGAACAGGTCATGCCCAGGCAGCTTGGCGAGTGGCGACGCATCGGCGATGCGTCGTGGATTGATCGACGGAGCCTGGCTGCCCTGGCAGAAGCCGAAGCGGGATCGCTTACTGCCAGGGAATGCCCGTGACCGCGCGGCGGGCGCGCCATGCCTCGTGCATCGCCCGTGCAGGTGCAGTAGCGGCACTGGCGATCATCGCGATAGCTCCCGGCCTCGCATGGGCGGGAGATTACCTGTCGCGGATCGAGGCCGCACGGCGCAGTGATCCCTCGCTTCCGTCGCCGGGTGAACTGGTGCAGCAGCTACAAGCCGACCCCACCTCACCCTACAGTGCGCTCGTCGGACACCCTCGCTTTACCAATGAGGTGGGCTGGATCGCGCTGCTCGATTCGCTGCCTGGCCTACCCAGCGAAGCCACCGTCCTATCCTCACTCGCGCTCGACCTGGGGTTGACGCGCGCGCGGCCCGCCATCGACGTGCGCGAACGTACAGGGTTCCGTGACCGATTCGTAGCGGCGAATGCAACCAAGGCCGGCATCGACCCGGATATCTTCTGGCATATGCTTGACCTGGGCGGGTTCCGCCACTCCGCGCGGACAGCCCCTTATGCATTGGCGTTGCAGATTTTGCGACGCCAGATGAAGTCAGTGCCGACGTCACGCCACGCGATGAACGGCATTGATGCCGGTGTATTCAACCGGGTTATGGCCGCTCGAAACCTCCAGCAGGTCACGCCGTATGACCTCGCCTACCTGGACGCTTTGGCTCAGCATGCGCTCATACACCCGCGGACGGGCGAGGCGTCCGGGGACGGAACGGCCTTGCCACCGATGCCCTACCGTGTAGCGCGGCTGGCGGCTGCGTGGCGCGACACCGAGGGCTACCTGACCCGTCCTCCATGCAACGCCGAGGGCGCCGCCCGTGCCAGTGGCGCCACGGACATACCTTGTTTCGTCGCGGCAACCGATCGCGCCGTGCACGCGTGGTACATCACCGAGCTGCGCCGTCAGGCGAGCCTGCCCCCCAGCCACGCGGACGGGGAAGGCGCCAGCCGCCTTATCGCCGCGGTAGCCCTGCTGCTACCACTCCTGGATATCGCGGCCATGGCGGAGGCCATCGAGGCATCCGTTGCGGATGACCTGGTATTCGAAGGCACGCTGGAGGCGGGCGACGCCGAAGCCGCAGAGCAGCGCGCCGCAAGCCTTACCTGCCGCCTTGAGGATTAGATCCATGCGCAAGCGAACACTCACTGCCGCGCTACTCATGCTACTGCCGACCATGGCCCATGCGGGCCAGGTATCCCTCATCGCGCTGGTGCTTGATGAAGGCAATGCCAGCGCGATGCTCGAAGCGACCAGTCAGCGATACGTCGACGCCATGCAACGGATCGTGCAGACCCGGTGGCAAGAGGAGTACACGGCCAGGCGCTGGGAGACCCTTGAAGCGGCGATGGCAGATACGCCGGTGGCACGACTCGAGTACCGGGTGAGCGCAGGGGGCTCACCGGTACGCCTCTACCACGGCATGGGTGGCCCGCCGCTGGGTACGGTGGCGAAAGAAGCCTTGGGCGGCCCAACGCCGCCGCCCTCACCTACATCCCTGTCCATCGATGACCCATGGGATTCCGCATCGGATCCGGAAGCCATATCCGCCTCGCGCGCCAGTTACCAGGCACAGGATGCCGAAGACGCCGGCATGCATGCACCCGACGACGGCCTGCATGTTCGCGCGCGCATGCGTGCGGTGGACGGATCGGTACTGCATCCTTACGAGATTGATGGTTCCGATCGCGCCCTCGACGCCGAGTTCAAGGTTCTCGCCGAGCTTGAACACGATCTGCGTTCGGGCGCTATCCCCAAGGGCGGAAGCGCCGCGCTCCTCATCTCAACGGAGACCTGCAATTCGTGTGACTACGCGTTCAGGGCCATCTCGCGCCACTACGGTATCGATCTCCATGTCACGCGCATCGTTTCGTCGATACCGCCAGCCGAACGCACGCGCCTTATCGCGGAAGGCAGGGCCAGGATGCGGGGCACACGGCTCGTGGACGCAGCGAGCGGCCGCCCCCTTCTGGCCACCGATGCACTCGCCAGCGGCCGTGAGTCGCAGGTTCGCCAGGCCTTGTCGCCCCGCGCGATGAATCGCCGCTTTCGTCACGTGACGTGGGAGCCAAGAACATTTCGGCTTGCCACGCCCGCAGAGACCAGGAGCCAGGGCGCCGGTGAAGATGACCGGCAGGGGCCTGACTGCTGATGGGGTGCCCGGCGTGCACGCACGCCGGGCTATCGCTCATTGCGCAAAAATGCGTGCACACATGGTCGCCGCAGGTGGCGGAGGCGTCGGCCCGCCCCGGCGCGGCTCGTTGACACGTACCAGCAGGGTATCCATGTACCTGTTGAGCATGAGCCGGAACTGGCGGTAGGCCTGGCTCATATTGCCTTCAAGGTAGGCCACATTGATGTTCACCCCGTACAGTCGCCCTAATTGGTGCATCACGTGTTCACACGAATCGCACATCGGCTGGCTGATGAACGCCTGCAACGTGCCATCGCGGGTGACGATGCCGCGCCTGATATCGCGCTCAATGGAACGAACGGCCTTGAATTCCGCGTCGCGCTTGTGCCGGTATCCCGTATCGTCATCTTCGGTCTGGGTCCAGGTGATCAGGCTTTCATCGGTTTCCGCCATATATGCGTGGATGCGCGTTGCATCTTCCACGAAGTAGGACGACAAGGGCGAGCCCGACCGGGGAAGATCCGTCGGAGGCTCGTCCTGGCCGGACATGGAGTAATAAATACGAGTCCGGCTGACACCATCCTTGATGTACGTGTACTCGAACGTAGCATAGGTAGCGCGTGCAACGGCCGTACTGAAGGTGAGGAAACGCTGGCGTGACACGAGCGAGCCATCCAGCTGATCGAGGTACCACGTCGATACCGGGTCCGCATGAAAACGGAACGCATCGATCAGCGGCGTGATGACGATATTGTGCGGATCGGCCGGGAAAGCCTTGGCACGCCAACCATAAGCGTCGACGCAGGTGGTCACAAGCAGGCTGGCAAACAGACAAAGCGGTATACGAATCTTCATTCGGCGAGTTCCCTTTCGCAGAGCAGGAGCGCACGACGCGCGCCATAGCGGTTGGCGTTGGCATCTGTGGCATCTGTAAGGCTGACCTGGTCGGCGACGAGTGATTCGACCACTTCGATGTTCGCCGAAAGGGCCAGTAGATCCTTGCTCAGCACGCCAAGCCAGAGCGGGCGCATCGGCCGGAGCATGCGGCTCATGCGCATCGCGGTGGCCGTGACGAAGTTGATCCGTTGCGGGTCGGTCTGCCGGTCGAGCTGCACGAGGTACCAATGGAGAACCGCACGATCGTTTGCAGCCACCAGGCACAGCGGTCTCTGGGCATCGCCCGGGTAGAGGGAGGCCACCCCCGTCCGCGGCGCGCCCGTATCGGTGCAAGGGTCCGCGACATACCCCTGCATGTCACGATAAGCCGCTGCAACGCGCGCAACACGTAGCGCCGTGGGCAGCTGGCGGCGCCCGCCGGCCGTCATCTGGCCGCCCTTCCATGTGGACAGCTCGCCCTGCAGGAGCCGTGCAAGATAGATGAGGTCGTAGTCACGCAGGTCGGCGACCGTTTGCGCGAGGAGAAAACGCTCCAGCACATCCTGGCGCAATCCGAGCAACGGCCACTGCGTGGGCTCGAAGCAAGCGAGCTTATCGATGAGAATCTGGACCGCGACGGCATAGCCCGCCGCCACCGCGTAGGTTCCCTGGCCAGAGAGAGCCAGGGCTTTGCGGGCCACGTCTTCGCTCACACCCGCCTTCGCAAGTTGCGTACCCGCCCACGTTGCCCCCAGGTCGGGGGAAGGATGCTCCGCATCGGCGACACCGGGATAACCATTTGTCATGCCGAGATCCCACGCGAGGGCCTCTGTCGCCTGCGCCCGCGTGAGCGGGTTGCCCTGTGTTGCCAGTGAGGAAAAGGCACTTGTCCATACGGTCCCACGAAAAACGTATGGGCGGCTGCGCACGGGCGCGTAAATGGTCGCAGGCGATGTCACCATGTCGCTGGTCACGCTACTGTCGGTCACAAGGGCATCGTGCTCGGGAATTTCGTTGAGGCGGGCCTTGACCCATGCTGAGAGAATGTCGCCCGCCGGTGGCCCTACGCGCGCATTCGCATGCGCCATACAGGGGATCGCCAAAGCTGACAGACCGGCGACCAAGGCAAGCCGGCGCGTGGCGTTATGGTGCTTCATCGTTCGTTCTCACTCCTTTGAGGTTATTGCTCTACAACCGTACGCTGACGGTGGGGTCACTCTACGGATCGTTGTTGCTTTCGTTCTCCTCCGGGCAGGCACGATCACAGCCAGGTGTGTTCTGCTCAAGTAGCAACGTATTGAGAAGCCCGTCGTTCGCTACTAGCTGAAGAGTGGACATGACGGTCTCCCGCAGGCGATGGAATGTGCGGTATGCCGGGCTGCCCCGTCCGAAGTACGCGATGTGCACGCGGATGTCGTGGGTTCTTGAGAGCTCACGTAGCGCCCGCTCGCACGACTCGCACGGCGCCTGGCTGACGTATAGATTGATCCACCCGCCCCCGGTCACATCGCCTGCCGCAATGTCGGCCTCGATCTGCCGCGCGATCTTCAGTTCCGCATCTCGCCGTCGCGCATCGGGGTGCCGCCCATCGTCAACAGGGCTGTGGGTGACGGAGCTGTCCGCGGGAGCGAACCGGTCCCACGCGACGACGGAGGGTGTCGTATGCTGAAAGAAACCACCGTAAGGTAGCCGCGCCGTTACGCCGGGCAGACCGATATCCGGTTCGTTCCGCCCACTCCGTGCGTGGTAGACACGCGTTCTTTGCTGGCCATTCACCGTGAATCGATACGTCGCGCTTGCGAAAGTCGCTGATTCGAACTGCCTTGCCAGCGGGGCGAACTCGTAGGTGGTGACACGGCGGCCCTGAAGAGCTGCGGTGTACCACGCACAGAGTGGCTTGGCGTGTGCCCAGAACGAAGCGAGAAGGCGAGCCCGTACCCCACCCCGAGGGTCGTCACGTATCTCGCGCTTGATGAATGCCTGCGCGCATACAACCTGCGCGATACACGCAAGTGCAGCCACGACCAGGATGCGCGCGATGCGACGCGCGTTCATCGGGGCACCCCTGGAAACACCACGAGATGGGCGCGCTGCAGTAACTCGAGGAAGTCGGCATCGCTCATGCTGGCCTCATCGAATCCTTGTGCCATCTGCAGCTCCACCAACTCCGCGCGCGGGGCGTACCGGATGACATCGCGCGGAAACAACCCGACCCAGGCAGGCGTTACCCCGGCGAACGCCTCGTAGAGCCGTTCGCATGCGACCGGCCCGCCCTCGCAATCGAGCGTGGGCTCGCGCAGCTGTCGTTCGCGCTCTTCCAGGTACCACGCGAAGACCGCGCGATCGGTGGCATCGGTAAAGCAGATCGGTTTCAGGATACTTTGCGGCTTTGATGCGGCGTGCGCCCCATTGACCGAACCGTCATCCAGGCAGGCCCGCAAGGCGCCACCTCCCTGGCTGACGCGATACGCCGCCGCCAGCCGTGCAATTCGCAAAGGCGTGGGTAACTCGCGCTGGCGGTAAATGTTGTCGCGACCCGCGCGAAACACGGACAGCTCGCCGCGTAGTACATCGGCAAGGTATTCGAGATCCTCCGCCGGAAGCGACTCCCAAGGCCGCACGCCCTCAAGGCGACGCAGGACATCCACGCGAACGCCGAGCGCCTCCCGGTCCTGGTCGGGCGTAGCGTCCACCCATTCGCTCAGTACCTGGGCCGCAACGGCGAGTTCGGCGGTCAACGTCGAAAGCGTCGTCCCCCCGCTGGCCTGGTAGGCCTTCTGGTAGTACAGGACCTTGACGCCACTCTTGATGACATGCGGCCGCACCTGCGGCATGAGGGTCGCGAGCTGCTCAGGATAGGCATGGGTGAGCGCCTGGTAATCAGGCAGTGCCTTGTCCAGTCCAAGATCCCACGCCATGGCCCGGCGCACCTGCATGGATGGCGGGACGCCTTCGATCGGTGACGAGGAAAAGATGCGGGGATGCAGGTCGCTGTAGATGGACGCCGGCGTCTGCAGCAGCGCGGAGGTCCAATGTTGGTCACTGGGCCAGTGGTCGAATCCGGACGGGCTCGCCGGGTCGCGTGCGCGTAGCGCCTCCTGCAACCAGCGTGCGTAATCGTCGCCACGCCTTGGGCTGAAGTGGTAACGGTGAATGGGACGTTGAGGATTGGCGGCGGCGATGTCGCTTGCCGCCCACAACGCGCATGTGATGAAGGGAATGAGACGCCGTGCCCAGCAGGCAGAGTTCATGGCGGAACGTCCTTGTTCTGAAACAGGCGTCCATTTCATTCCATCTGCGGTCGTCCCGACCACCGGCGAAGACGTACAGTGGCCGTAAGGTCTTTCGGCGACTGTGTCAGCGCAAGCTGATAGCGCAGTGATACGTTCTCAGGTGCCGCGCGGCTTGGCCCGATGCGTCGCCACCGCGGTCCAGGGATCATCGGGCCAGGGATGCTTCGGGTAGCGCCCCTTCAGTTCCTTCTTCACTTCCGGATACGTGCGGTTCCAGAAGCCGGATAGATCCTGGGTGACCTGGATCGGCCTGCCCGCCGGGGAAAGCAGATGCAACATCACCGGGATGCGGCCGTCGCCGACACGCGGCGTATCGGCAAGGCCGAACAGTTCCTGGAGCTTGACGGCAAGCACCGGCGCCGCACCCGGATCATCATCGCGCGCACCGTACTCAAGGCGGCGCGTCATGCCGCTGGGCACGACAAGTTCCTCGGGCGCGTGGGCTTCGAGAGCGCGGCGCTGCTCGTAATCGAGCATGGATGACAGCGCGTCGGAAAGATCCGATGGTTGCAAGGCCTCAAGCCGGCGCTTGCCCGAGAGGTAGGGAGCGAGCCACACCTCGATGGTCCTCAGCAGGGCCGTGTCGCCCACATCGGGCAGGCCGAGTTCAGGCCGCCATGTACGCAAGGCGTTGATGCGGGCACGCAGCCGGTTCGCATGTTCCGTCCACGGCAGCGCGCCCACGCCCCGCGAACGAATGGCCGCGATGAGCGCCGGCACCGCATCGTCACCCGTCACCGGCACGGGTTTGCGCGATACGACGATCGCATCGAACCGGCGCTGTTCGAACGCCTCGGCGATCTGCCGTTCGTTGTCCCACAGCAATACGCGCTCATTCACGAAGCGATCCGGGTGCTCACGCTCCAGCACGTCCGGATCCAGGGGCGCTGCCGCGAATATCAGGCTATCCCGTGCATCGAGCCGCAGATCGATGACCACCAGCCAGGGCTCACCATGCAGCGCGCTGCTTTCGTGAAGGCGGGCGCCACGGCCGTTGGCCAGCTGGTAGCGTGCCGGCTGGGCGTCGTCCCGGCGTGCCACGCGATCAGGAAAGGCGTGCGCCAGCAAATCTCCCACGGCGTGTGCATCGGGCACGCCGCTGGCGGCGGTCTTTACGTTGAGGCGGCGGCGCCAGCCACTGGCCACCTTATCGATGGCAGCCAGGGCACCGACATCCGCGGAGCTTGTCCGGGCGGCGCGCGCGCCACCATCGCGCCATAGATGAAGCGCATGGACCCGCTGGCGGAAATCATCCTGGCGTGACGCCTCGCCGCGCAGGGGTGAACGGGCCTCGGCCAGGGCGAGCAGGTCCGCGACGAGCGGGCGTTCATCGACATGCGCGCGCATCGCAGCAGCACCAAGGCGCGCCGCTGCGCCGAGCGCGAGCATGTCGCGGCCCAGGGCCGTCATCGCGCCGGCGTCGTCGAGCGCCCCAAGGCGGCGCAGGAGGTCGCGCGCCTGCCCCATGGCGCGTGCGGGCGGTGCATCCAGCCAGGGCAGGGCGCTACTGCCCCACCCGGCGAGCTCAAGGGCCAGGCCCGAGAGCTCGGCCTGTTCGATCTCGGCGGTCCTCGAGGGCTCGAGCCTGCGGCTCTGCGGCCATAGCCGGTAGGCGCGCCCGGCCGCCACACGGCCGGCACGGCCAGCGCGCTGGTCAGCCGAGGCCTGTGAAATCGCGACCGTTTCCAGACGCGTGAACCCGGACGGCGGATCAAAGCGTGGCTCCCGGGCCAGTCCACTATCGACCACGGCACGTATGCCTGGAAGGGTTACGCTGGACTCCGCGACGTTCGTGGCGAGTACGACACGCCGCGTGCCCGGATCGGCCGGGGCCAGGGCCAGCTGCTGTTCGGCGAGCGAGAGTTCGCCGTGCAGGGCCACCACCTCGACGTCGTCGCCGAGACGTTCGAGCATACCGCGCACACGCTCGATCTCCCGGCGACCCGGCAGGAACGCGAGGATATCGCCCTCGTTTTCGCGCAACGCGAGCTGCACCGTACGGCTTACGTGTTGCTCAACGGTTTCCTGGGTGCGCGCCGGCGGATACACGACATCGACCGGATAGCTCCGGCCGGGGCTGCTCATGCGCGGCGCGTCGAGCCATTGGGCGATGCGCTCGCCATCGAGAGTCGCGGACATCACCAGCAAACGCAGGTCGGGCCGCAGGCTTGCCTGTACGTCGAGCGCCAGCGCTGCGCCGAGGTCCCCGGCCAGGTGCCGTTCGTGGAACTCATCGAACACGACCAGCCCTACGCCGTCCAGCGACGGATCATCCTGGATCATGCGGCCCAGGATACCCTCGGTCACCACTTCGATCCGGGTCCGCGGGCCGATGCGCGATTCGAACCGGATGCGGTAGCCCACCGTGCCACCCACCTCCTCGCCCCGTTGCGCCGCCATGTAGGTCGCGGCGGCCCGTGCCGCGATTCGCCGCGGTTCAAGCACGATGATGCGCTGGCCCGCAAGCCACGGCGCGTGCAGCAGCGCGAGCGGCACCTGCGTGGTCTTGCCAGCACCCGGCGGCGCCTCAAGGACGAGGCGTGGCCGCTCCGCGAGCGATGCGGCGATATCGGGAAGAAGCGGTGTGATGGGGAAAGCGGGAGTCATGCCCCGCGTATGTTACGCAAGGACGATGTATCCCGCCTGCCCCGCGTTTGCCGCCCTTTCCCGCTGGCCGGGCCCCGTGCCCTCAGCCGTCGCCGCCGGGCTGTTTTGCGAACGGCTCGAGCGAACGGAACCGCCGACGGTAATCATCGGCGACGCGACGGGCATCCTCCGCGCTGGCGATCACCCTGGGCGTGATGAGGACAATGGTTTCCGTTCGCTGGTTGTTGTCCCAGCGGTTACCGAACAGGTGCTTCAGCACGGGAATACGCGATAGCCCCGGCACGCCACTGCGCCCGTGGGCTCCCATCTCGCGGATGAGGCCGCCGAGAAGAACGGTCTGCCCGCTCTGTACCGCGACCTCGGTTCGGAGCCGGCGCTTCTCGATGGGTGCGTTGCCGGACGCGTTCGGGGCATCGCCCACCTTGCTCACCTCCTGCGATACATCCAGGTAAACCAGGCCGCCAGGATTCACGCGGGGCCGCACCTTCAGGATGACACCCGTCTTCTTGTAGCTTACCTGGCCCACTTCGTTGTTACTGCCGAGCTGTGCATTCACGTAGGTCTGCGTCACCGGTACTTCGTCACCGACGATGATCTCCGCATGCCGGTTGTTCACGACGACCAGCGAAGGGGCGGACAGTGTGCGGGCGTGCGTGTCTTCTTCCATGGCGCGAACGATGGACTGCAGATCCTTATTGATGAACGAATAGAAGAAGGTATCCGCGCCACCGCGCACGGGTGGCACGCGGCCCATGCTCCACGCCTGCTTGTTACCCGGCTGGGTCGGCTGCCCGCTGCCCCCGCTGCCGGCCAACCCTTCCAGGTACCACTGCACGCCGAACCGGAAATTATCCTGCAGCGACACTTCAAGGATGCGGGTCTCGATTTGCACCTGCAGGGGCAGTGCATCGAGGCGCTCGATGGCATCGCGGATGCCTGCCCACTGGGAAGGCCGGGCGTGCACCAGTACCTGGTTATTTGCATCAACCGCCGTGATGCGTAAGCCACCCTGCCCGGACCCACCACCTTGCGCGGGCGGCTGATAGAACCCTTCATCCGCTTCCGGGCGAGCCAGGTCAGCCTGAGTGGATTGCGTGCCGTCGTCGCTGGCATCGTCGTCGAGCGTGGCCGCGGAGAGCCCTGGCCCCACCACGCCGCCGGCGTCACCGCCCGCGCCCAGGTATCCACCATAGATCTGGCCGATGTGACGCGCCACATCGCTCGCCGGCAGGTTACGCACGTCGTAGACATAGAGACGTGGCTCGTTGCCTCCGCCCTGGTCGATCCGTTCGATCCATTCACCGACCCGGTCGAGGAACCCCGGCTGGGTTGCAATGACGACGATGGCATTGCTGCGCTCGATGGGAAGGAACCGTACCAGCCCCGCGGCGGCTGACTTCCCCTTGGCGCCGAACACGGATTCCAGCCCCGGCAGCAATTCCTTCGTGCTGGCGTGCTGCAACGGAAACACGCCAACGGACATGCCGCCCACCCAGTCCACGTCGAAGGTCTCGACGCTGGCAGCGTAGTTGTCCAGTTCCTCGGGCGTGCCGGCAAGAACCAGCAGGTTGCGCGTGGCATCCACAAGGAGCAGCGCATCGGGCGCAACGAACGGAGCGAGCAGCTTCTCCATCTCGTTGGCCGCCACGAACGTTAGTGGGAAAAGGCGCGCGGCATGTCCGTCACGCGGCGCAGACGCCGCGAGCCGCGGCACTACCTGCCCGGCGATCGCCTCGTGACGTGGCACCACGTCGTAGCGGCCCTGCCGGTGGACAAGCGCGTTGCCTGTCCACGCCAACAGGGTCTCGAGGATCGAAAGCGCCTGCTCACGACGGACGGGCTTCGCGGTCGAAAACGATACATTCCCCTGAACGCCCGGCATGATCGCGTAGTTCACATCCAGCACGTCGCCCAGTACCGCGCGCACCACGGCCTCCACGGGCTGATTCTCGAAGTTGAACGTCAGGGTGCCTTCGCCCTTCGCTTCCGGCACCGGCGTTGCCAGTGCGCGGGGCTTAACGAAACGGCCGCTGCCATGGGTGATGGAAGGGCCAGGAATATCGGCCTCCATCGCCGACGAGACATCGGCCAACGGCAGGGAGGCGGGTACGGGTTTCGCCAGATCGGCAAGGGCTTCGCGCTCGAGATTGCCAGCCAGGCGGGACGGTGACTGCGCGCAGCCGGCCATCAGCATGGCCCATGCGATGGCCATGCCCAGGGTGTGTCGTTGCATTGTCGTGATCCTCTTTCCTTGAGGGGCGCGTACGCGCCGGTTAACGAACGTCCTGCTGTCGTTGCTGTTCCTGCTGCTGTTCCAGGCGCCGCTTCTGCACCGCCTGCTTGAGCGCTTCGATGCGTGCACGCTGGAGGTCGGCATCATCCTGTCGCGGTGGCGTATTGCGCGCCGTGCCCGCCGCTGGTGGGTGCGGCAACGTCGGCCCCGTCATGCCGCCGCCCTGTGGCTGGATGACACGGACGCCGTCGTCCGCGGATGCCTGTGGCGGTTTAGGCGGCTGCGCACCTGGCGGTAACCCTGGCGACCCTGGCTTGGCGTTCGCCAACGGGTCGGGCGCGGAAACCTTGAGGGTAAGCTCGCGACGTTGACCGCCGTTATCGAAGATGGCGCTGCGCGGCGTGAGCGAGGCCAGCGTCCAGTGGCCGTCCTGAAGCGCAGCGCCTTCCTTGACGCGAACCGTGGCGCCCTTGTCACGGTCACGCAGCAGGGCCATCCGGAGACCGGGGGTCACGATGATGCCCGTGAGCTCCAGATCCCCGATGTTGCTGGCGTTATCGTCACCACCGGCCACGGCCACCGGTTTGCGATCGGCCATGAACAACGGCCGCTGCCAGACCTCGTTGTAGTTCGCCAGTGGCGTGGTCTTCGGCATGGCGGCGGCGCGCACCGGCGGCAAAGGCTCCGGCGCGACCGCCTCGTCCCAATGCACGCCGCGGCCGACGCCCAGTGCGAACGCCGCTGTCGTACAGCCCAGGGCAATGGCGATGCCCGCGAGCAACGGTGTGAGGCGACGCTGTCCCGCCGCGTTCATGTGGCCGCCTTTGCCGTGCGCGCGGCATGGATGTAACCGGATACCGTGAACTGCACCTCAAGTGGTGCGCTCCCGCCATTGCGAGCGGCGACCGGGTTACGGTAAATGCTGAAATCCTCGATGAACAGGTAAGGCGCCTCCTCCTCGATATCGTGAAGCACGGCAGCCATCGGTTGCATCTGGCAGCGCAGGCTGATGTTCACCGTCACCTTGCGGTAAGGATCACCCGCCTTGTCCTGGGCCGGTACCGGCATTTTCTGCACCACGTCGCACGCGCCATCTTCCTTATGCGCCGCGGCGACATCGACGATACGCTGCATGAGCCCGGCGGCCGCAGCGTTGGTGTCATCCCCCGCGAGGAAAGCATCGCTGCGCGTCTGCCCCTGCTCGAGCATGGCCAGGCGCTTTTCCAGTTGGGGCCGCTCCGCGATCGCCGCCGCATAGCGACGTTGCGTGTCACGCAAATCATTCATGTCCTCGGCCATGGCCAGCTGCGGCGCGACGAACCACCAGTGCACGAGAACGAAATAGCCCACTACCAGCACCACGAGCAGCAGGAGGATGGCTGCGATGCGCGATTCGCCGGGCTTCATCTTGCTCACCGAGATCATGGTGCCGCCCCTTTCGACGAGGCCGGCGCCGGCGCGCGGGTTGGCGCCGCCGTGGCAGATGGCTTGGGTGTGATGGCCTTTGCCTGCATATAGAAGCGTTCCTTGCCTGAGGTCGGGTCCGTCTGGATCGTGCCCTGGAAGCTGGGCTCTGCAATCGTCTTCGCGCCCTTCAGCGCGTCGATAAGCCGTGCGGCCTGCGGGCTTTGTCCCTGGAAGCCGATCTGGCCGCTCGCGTTCAGCGTGAAGCGTTCCAGCCAGGTATCGTCCGGAAGCCGTGCGGTGAGCTCCTGCAGCACCGGGAGGATCGCGGGCGTCTCGGTTTTTCGCTTCGCAAGGAAGCCTGACGCGCCGGCACTCTCCGTGAGCCGCTGGCGCAAGGCACCGACGCGCTTGGCATCCGCCTGCATCGAGTCCACTTCCTCGCGCATGGCGTCCAGTGCCGCGGCACGGTTGTGCAGCCAGGTCGCCATGGCAGCGATGGCCAACACTACAATTGCAACACCAAGGGCCAGGTTGAAGCGACGCTGGCGATCGACCCGCCGGGGCACGCGCTGGGGCGGCAACAGATCGACCCCGGCCAGGCCAAGGTCGCGCGCGACGTCGACCCGATCGGGCGTGATGCCCAGTGTCGCCAGTTCGTCGAGAAGCGGATCGAGCGTGGCACGCGGCGTCGCCGCCAGTTCGGCGACAAAACGCCCCTCGCCAGCACCCTCACTCAGGTCGCGCACGCCGAAATGCACTTCGTCCGCACGGAACGGTGTCTGCCTGTCCACGTCGAAACCCACGACCTGGCGCAGGTTGTCGCGTGCAGCGACGGGAAGCACGAGGCGTCGGCGCAACACGTCCGCCATGGGCAGCACGAGTGCGACACGACGGTCGGCCGGATCGGCCTCACCCAGGGCGCGGGCGAACTGCCCCGTACGGTGCTCCGCCGCATCCGTATCACTGGCGCTGGCCACGGCCAGCGATTCACCGGCACGGCGAAGTACCCAGGCATGGCCCTGCCGCTCCACGATGTACCAGCGCTGGCCGCCGGCAAACGCGTAACGCCAGCGCGGGGGCACAAGGGCGGCAAGCTCGCTACCCCACCAACCCAGGAAGCCTGGCAGCGCGCTGCCGCGCCAGGCGCGGCGCAGGCGATCGAGCTGTAGCTGGGAAGCGTCCTGCAGGGCCGTCATTCTGTGTCTCCTTCGCGCCAACGCAAGATCGCGTAGGGCTGGTTGCCGGATCTTATCCCACGAAGTCTGATCGTTGATGTCAGGGAACTCCTCGTTCCGTCGTCAAGGATCGCCTCTGCGTGGATCGTATGCGTCACGCCGTTGCCCCCGGCGACGGCAGCGCCACCAGCTTGCGCGCGCGTGGCCAAAATCGCCTCGGCGCCTGCGCTACCCAGCCCCGGAATGGCGGCCAGTGCCAGCGGTTGCGCGTGTTCCGTATTGGGGCGTTCGCGGCCAGACCAGATCGTGATCGCCGGCGCAATGGCGCTCCAAAGCGGCGTATCCATGCCCAGCACCATGCGCGCCTCCTCCACGGTGGCGAACGGACCGTTGCGCGGCCCGTAGTCGAGGCCCGCGGCTTCGTACTGCGGTCGCTTGGCGCCATTGGGCAGCGCGGCATCGCCCGGCCGCCGCCAGTCCTGCACGGCGGCGGATAACTTCTGCGCGCGATCGTCATTGGCACCGGCCGCCTTGAACAGACCGGAAAGCACATCGGCCGAAGCAGCATTCAGATCCACCTTGCCGTCCTCATCGACGATCGTGATGTTCACGCTGGCATCGTCGAAGGCGAAGGTGTACATGCGCCCATCCGCGATCCAGCGCGCCTGCGGATCGGGGGTCTGCAAGCCCTCGATCGCACGCATCACGCCGGCTTCCGCCGCGTAGTGCGCGCGCGTCTGGGCGAACTGGTAGCGGGCCTGTAAGCCTTCGGTGCGCGCAAGTGCCGCGAAGCCGCCCAACATGATGGCCAGCAGGGTGCAGCCCCACAGCACGATGAGCAACGCAACACCCCGCTGTCCGCGACTGCGCATCACCGCACCACCGGCCCGCGCGAGCCGCGCGATAGGGAGAAGCCGTTGCGCGATGCGGAGGGGTCGATCCTCAGCGGTGCGACCATGGTCGGAAACACGGTTCCGCCATCGAGATCCAGCGCGATTCGCACGAGCGAAGGCGTACGCCGGCCATCGCCCCACGTTTCCTGCCAGTCCATCGGCTTGTTCTGGTCATCCATGCCACGGTAAGCAAACGCGCCCTTGCGGATGCCCCGCAAGAGAACCTGCGGTTCGCCAAGCGCCTTGGGCTCGCTGCCGTCCGGCGGCAGCATGTAAAGGCTGACTTCAAGGCGGTAGCTGTCGCGCCCGTCCTCCACCAGCGCCACGGTCTGCATCTGGGGCCCCAGCCGCGAGAGGTAACCGGGCATCGGCGCGACGAACGTCAGCTTGTTTACCGCACCGGTGAATACGATGGGGTCGCCATCATCGGTTTCACCGAAGGGCATGACGAGCGCCTGGGCAAGCACACTGCGCAGGTACGCTTGTGACGAGCGGACATCATCCATCCGTTCGATCGCCTGGTCGCCGCTGCGCACGATACGCCCCGCCGTGCTGATGCCGGAATACACACCCAGCAACACGATCGAAAGAAGTGCCAGCGCGGCGAGCACCTCCATGAGGCTGAATCCGGCCGGGCGTCTCACTGCCCCGCTCCCTGCGCCGCGGCGAAACGCAAGGTGGAGAAATGCGCGCGCCGCTCATGGCCTTCATCGCCCCACAGCACATCCACGTCAAGCCGGTACATGCGGCTACCGCCCGCCGTCGGATCGGCACCCGCATCGGCGGCCGCGTACGGCGTAACGTTCATCCGCCAACGGTAGGTGTCGTCAAACCGTCCGTCACTGCTGCCTTCCCTCACGGGATCCATGATGAAGGCGCCGTCGAGCAGGCTCCGCGCGCGCAGGGCCGCCTGCGTGCGTTCGTTGGCGCGCGCCGTCAGGCTCATCGCACTACCGGCCACCTGCATCAGCGCCGCAAAGGCGATCGCGAGCACGGCGATCGCGGCAATGACCTCAAGAAGGCTGAAGCCGCCGGCGCGGCGGCGCGGTGCAGCGAAGCGATTCATCGTGGCGCCACGACACTGACGGCACCCGTCAGCCAGCCGACGTTGACATGCCATTCGCGTTGGCCCCGCTTCAACGTGATGCGGCCACCCGTCGAACTTCCATCGTGGAAAAACCGGATGCGGCCCGTGGTGGCGTTGGCCTGGTCTTCGCGCGCACTGGTGATGGAGACGCGCATGTCGCGCGGCAGGTGCACGTCGGATTTGCCGGCGGGGCGGTACGTCGCGTGCGCGGCATCCACTTCAAGGGCCTGGCTTTCGCCCTTCACGATGGCCTGCGTACGCGTATAGCGAAGCGCGGCGGCGAGCTCACCGCTTGCGGCGTTCACGCGCGCGCTGGCCAACCCCTGGGTGACAGGGATCGAGACCGCCACTGCGGCCAGGCCGATCAACAGGATCACGGCCAGCATTTCAAACAGCGTGAACCCGCGCACACGCATGGCCGTGACCTTTCCTCGTTGCCTTACTGCCAGTTGCCGACGTCGGCCGAGTAGCCGTCGCCGCCAGCCTTGCCATCCTGACCGTAGAACACCAGGTCGTACTGGCCGTGCTCACCCGGGAACCGGTAGCCGAACGGATGGCCCCAGGGATCCTTCAGATCGGAGGGCTTCGCATACGGCCCCTGCCAGTTCTGCGCGTCCGCGGGCTTGGTGACCAGGGCATCGAGCGATGCAGGCGGCGCACCGTTATCGAGCGAGTAGTTGTCGATTTTCTGGGTCAGGGTGGTGAGCTGTGCCTTGCCGGCGCCGTACTTGCCCTTGTCGACGTTCTTGCCGACCTGGGTAACGACGATGGCGCCGATGATGCCGATCAGCACGATCACCGCGAGCATTTCCAGCAGCGTGAAGCCGCGGGCGTGGCTGTGTCGCAGGGTACGGGTCGAACGCATGGGCGAAACTCCTTGGAACGAAACGATCAGTTGATGTTGCTGGTAAGGCTGAGCAGCGGCAGCAGGATCGCTGCCATGATGAACGCGACGAGTACGGTCATCACGATGGTCAGGGTGGGAACCAGTGCGGCAAGGAGGCGATCGATGGCACGCTTCGCTTCCACGTCAAACGTATCGGCTACCTTGAGCAGCATGGTGTCGAGCGCACCGGCTTCCTCGCCCACCTGGATCATCTGCAGGGCCAGGCGCGGGAACCGCTCGGTTTGTGACAACGCGCTACCCAGGCCAGTTCCGCCTTTGACGCGATCGGCGGCCTGTTCGAGCGCAAGATCCAGGGCACGGTTGCCGGTCACCTGGCGCGCGATGGCCAGTGCGCCCAGCAGCGGCACGCCGTTTTTGAGGAGCGTCCCCAGGGTACGTGCAATGCGGGCTGTTTCGACCTTGAGCAGCAATGGCCCGGCCACCCGCATGCCGAGCATGCGCGAATGAAAACGCAGCCTTGCATCGGGGTCGCGCAGGCGAACCCGGAGCACGACGGCCAGCACCACGACGAGTACACCGATGGCCCACCACCAATCACCGATGACGGTACCGATAGCGAGCACGACCTGGGTAATCAGGGGAATGGGTACCTGCATGTCGGCAAAGATCGGCACGAACTGCGGCACCACATAGGCAAGCAGCAAAACGAGCGAACCGAGCACACCCACCATGAGGAAAGCGGGGTAGATCAATGCATTGATGATGCTGCCACGCAGCGCCTGCGCGCGTTCGAGGTAATCCGCCAGCCGACGCAGGGTTTCGTCGAGTGAGCCACCGGCTTCGCCGGCACGTACCAGGCTGATGTACAGGCGCGGGAATACACCGTTTTCTTCATCGAGCGCCGTGGAGAGCGTGGTGCCCCCGCGCACGCGATCGCGAATGCGCTCGACCATGTTCTTCGCACGCTCGCCTTCGGGCAGGTCCAGCAGAATGCCCAGCGCGCGGTCGAGCGGCTGCCCCGCGCCCAGCAGCGTGGCCAGCTGGTGCGTGAACTGCGCCAGTTGATCACCCGTGAAAGGCCCCTTTCGGAACAGGGCGGAAAGGCTGCCACCGGAGGCATCGCCCTCGGCCGGCGCTGCCTCCAGCGGCACGTGCCCCTGGTCCTGCAAGCGTGCGACCACATCCTCGATGGAGGTGGCCTCCATGCGTCCGGCCAACATCTCGCCGGCGGCACTGATGGCGCGATAGCGGAACTGGCCCATAGTCAGGACTCCTGCGTGACGCGCAGGACTTCCTCAATGGTAGTGACGCCCGCCACGGCCTTGGCAAGGCCATCCTCATACATGGTGCGCATGCCTTCGGCACGCGCCTGGCGTTCGATCTCACCGGCATCCGCACGCTGCATCACCAGGCGTCGGATCGGATCGCTCATCACCAGGAATTCCATGATGGCGCGACGGCCCCGGTACCCGGTGGGGTTGGCCGCGCTCGAGCCAGGTTTCCACAACCGGATCGGACGCTCATCGGTGTACTTGTGTAGCTGAAACTGTTCAATGACCTCGGGAAGCGCCTCGTAGGATTCCGCCGTCTCCGCATCCAGGCGGCGCACCAGGCGCTGCGCAAGGATGCCGTTGACGGTGGAGCCCAGCAGATAGTCCTCAACACCCATGTCGAGCAAGCGGGTAACGCCGCCCGCGGCGCTGTTGGTATGCAGCGTGGAAAGCACGAGATGGCCCGTGAGCGCGGATTGGATCGCTATGCGGCAGGTCTCCAGGTCGCGCATTTCGCCAATCATGATCACATCCGGATCCTGGCGAACAATCGAGCGCAGTGCACCGGCGAAGTCGAGCCCGATCTGTGGCTTCACCTGGATCTGGTTGATGCCCTCGATCTGGTATTCCACCGGATCCTCGACCGTGATGATCTTTACATCAGGCGTGTTGATCTGCGAAAGCGCGGTGTAGAGCGTGGTCGTCTTGCCCGAGCCGGTGGGACCGGTCACCAGCAGGATGCCATGCGGCCTGTCCAGCACTTCGACGAAACTGTCGCGGAAGCTGTCGGTGAAGCCCAGGGACTCGAAATCGAACACCACCGATTCGCGATCGAGGATACGCATGACGACCGATTCACCGAAGCTGGTCGGTACGGTGGAGACGCGCAGATCGAGTTCCTTACCCTGCACGCGCAACTGGATGCGGCCATCCTGCGGAAGACGGCGCTCGGCAATGTTCAGCCTGGCCATGATCTTCACGCGGGAAATCACGGCGGCCGTCGAGCTGGATGGTGGGGCCTCCACTTCGTGCAACACGCCATCGATGCGATAGCGCACCTTAAGGCGGTTCTCAAAGGGTTCGATGTGAACGTCGGAGGCACGCTGTTCCACCGCGCGTTGCAGGATCAGGTTGACCAGGCGGATCACTGGCGCCTCGGAGGCCAGGTCGCGCAGGTGTTCCACGTCGTCTTCCACGGCGGCACTGCCGTCCAGGCTCTCCACGATGCTGCCCATCGCCGAGCGGCCCTGACCGTAATAGCGCTCGATCAGGTCATCGATTTCCGAACGCAGCCCTACGCGCAGCTGTGCGTCGCGCCCGGTAGCGAGACGCACGGCCTGCAGAGGGTACGGATCGGCGGGATCGGCCACCAGCAATGCGATGCCATCCTCGCCCTCCCTGACCGGAACGACGTGGTACTGCTTGAGGAAGCGCGTGGACAGGTCGATATCCGCGGGCGGCAGGTCCGGCGCATCCTTGGCCGCCAGCAGCGGCAGGCCCAGCAAGGCGGCCCATGCGTCGGCGAGGTCGCGCTCGGACACAAGGCCGAGCCGGGCCATCAAGGCGGTGAGCGTGCCCTCGGGCGTCTCGTCATGCAGGCGGCGAGCCCGGGCGAGATCGGTGTCCTTCAGGCGGCCGAGCGCGACGAGGTGCGCGCAGACCTGGGCTTCGCCCGGTTCCCCGGTAAGCATGTCCCTATGCTCGGTCATCGCAGACATGCTTTCTCATGCTCCGTTCGTTGCGGTTTCGATGCCCCCGTTCCTGGGGCCATGGGCCGCTATTGGTAGCACAGACCATGCTTCCGGGGCGACCGTGCGGTGCGCATCCTGCGACGCGCTGCAACAAAGAAAGGCCGGCGTCACCGCCGGCCTCGCTAGGGTTTGGCGACCCCGTGTAGGCGGTCGCCTAGTCGATTACCAGCCGATGCCTACACCAACACCGCCGGAAGTCTCACCGCCGCTGACCGCGGCACCGAAGGTCAACGCGGCATGGGATGACAGCGCCCGTGAGTAGCCGACCGATAGCGCTCCCTGGCCCTTGTACCCGCCAGCACCAACGCCCAGCCGGTTGTCACCACTGACGCCCTGGGCGCTGAACGCCATCTGCGACATGGCCGCGCCCATGGCGCCCACCTTGTTCAACCGATCGTTGAGGTTGTTGAAGCGGTGATCGACCTCACGCTTGTACTCGTCGAACGCCCCGCCGCTCACGATGTCGCCGAACTTCTGATCGGTGTAAGCCTTGGCCTGGGTCAAGGTGCTGGCGTCGCCCTGGTCGGCATACGACTTGGCCGTGGTCAGTGCCTGATCCACTTGGCCGACGTTGGCCGCATCCGTCGGGGCGGTACCTGCCGCGACGTTCGTCACCCGGCGTTCGGCGCCCGCCGAACCGACCGACACCGTGTTTGGCTGGTCGGCCACCGAGTTGGCACCCAGTGCCACGCTGTTCGTCGCCGCTGCGGTCACCGTGGCCCCCGTCCCCACGGCCGTGCTGTCCGCTGCGCCGATGGTCGCGTTGTTGCCGATGGCCAGGTCGGTCGGATCCTTGGCGTAGCTACCCGTGCCAATCGCCGTGCCATCACCCGTGCCCTCGACGATGGCCTGTGCCTGTGCGACCGGTGCCACGGCAGCCGGCGACGCTGCGGCCGGTGCGGGGGCCGCGGCCACGGCCGCGTTGACACGCGGACGGGTCGGCCCCGTCCCCGGCGAACCCGACGAGCCGGATTCCAGCTTGTTCACCCGGGTGTTGATCGAGCTGAGCGCACCATCCAACGCTCCCACCGCATCGCCGACCGTACCGTACGAGCTGCCCTGCACGCGGTACACCGGCCCGACGAAGCCGTTGGCGCCCATGGTGGCGCCTCCACCCAGGGCCATGGCGACCGCATTGCCTGCGGCATTGCTGGTGCCAGCGAAGGCACTGCTCAGCGCCGAGTTCAGCTGGGTGAGGTTCACGGCATCGGTGCCCTGCGTACCCGCCGCCACGTTGGTAATCTGCCGATTTCCGCTAGCCGAACCCACCGAGACGGTGTTCGCGCGGGTCGCGACCGAACCACTACCGAGTGCGACGGAATTGGCGGCTGTGGCGCGCGCACTGTCGCCGATGGCCGTGGCACCCGCACCTGCGGCATTCGCAGACGCGCCGATCGCCGTGCCCGACTCTTTGCTTGCACTGGCGAACGAGCCAATCGCCGTCGATAGATCGCCGGCGGCACTGCTGCCGGCACCCACCGCCGTCGCGTATGCCCCGCCGGCGCTGGCGTCGTCCGAGCCATCGTTGGCGCCCGTGGCCGATACATAGTGCGCCGCGCTGCTCACGCTATCGGCCAGGGTATCGAGCTGGCCCTTGTTTACCGCATCCGTGGACTGGGTCGCAGCGGCGACATTGGTGACCTGGCGTTCGGCGCCAGCCGCGCCCACCGAGACGGTGTTGTCACGCTGTGCCACCGAGCCCGAACCCAACGCCACGCTATTCGCCGCGTTCGCTTCCGATTGCGCACCAAGGGCCGTGCTAGCCGCACCGGTCGCGGTCGAGGCCGTGCCGATGGCCGTGGCGTTGCCGCCGTTGGCAAACGCACCGCTACCGATAGCGCTATCGCCCGTACCTCCTGCGAACGCACCCGAACCGGCGGCCGTGGCGAACTGACCGGCGGCGGTCGCGTCATCGGAGCCATCCCCGGTGCCGGTTGCCTTGAAGAAGTGGCTCGCATCGCTGACGCTACCCGCCACCGTATCAAGCTGCGACTTGTTCACCGCATCCGTGCCCTGCGTACCTGCGGCGACGTTGGTGATCTGCCGCTCGCTACCCACATCGCCCACCGACACCGTGTTGTCACGATCGGCGTAAGAATTCGCACCGAGCGCCACGCTGTTGTTGCCGATCGCCCACGCACCCGCACCGAGCGCGGTGCCGCTATCGCCAAGCACCCAGCTGTTCGTGCCCAGTGCCACCGCGTTGGCCGACTCCAGCCCGAACAAGGCGAAGCCCGTCTCGGCGTACTGGCCAATCGCCACGCTGCCCGTGCCCGCGGCACTCGCACCACCACCGATCGCTACCGCGCCATCGCTGTAAGCCGCCGAGCCGTAACCCACCGACGTGGCCAACGCACCCGGCGCATACGCCTGGCTACCCAGCGCCGTCGCACCCTGGCCGGACGCTTCCGACAGGAACCCTGCGGCCAGCGACTGCTCACCCTGCGCAAAGGCGGCCGTGCCCAGCGCCGTGGCGAACTGCCCTTCAGCCTGTGCGCTCGCACCCACCGCGGTTGCGGCCAGGCCTGAGGCCGTCGCCGGCCCCACCGCCTCACCCGTCGCGTTATAGGTGATCAGCGGATCGCCATTCTCGTCCACCGCCTGGCCGCCGATCGCCGTGGCGCTGTTAGCCGTGGCCTGCGCACCACTGCCATACGAGGCTGCGTTCTTGCCCTGCGAGGTGGCACCGTAACCGCCAGCAATCGCACCGTCGCCCTGGGCGAATGCACCGGCGCCCACGGAAGATGCACCCACGCCATTGGCG
>Ga0207647_10000014_pt1 | contig 143525 bp, 118 predicted proteins | sample KBSCornC2_FD_184295 | JGI IMG/M metagenome (GOLD analysis project Ga0207647, IMG submission 184295) | Corn rhizosphere microbial communities from Kellogg Biological Station, Michigan, USA - C2 (SPAdes) (version 2) | ecosystem: Host-associated > Plants > Roots > Rhizosphere ...
TGCGTATCGCCACGGGCCAGCGTCCGCTCGAGCCGAAGCCGGGTTGGACGGTCATCGCGCTCGTACCACCCGCGTCGTGATCGCCCGGGGCGATCAGGCCGCCGACGCCGGATGGAACTGGCTTTCTTCAGTGGAGCCCGAAAGGGCTGACAGGGAACTCAGCGAGCCCGAAATAACCTGGTTCACCTTGTCAAAATAGCCGGTGCCGACTTCGCGCTGGTGCTTGGCCGCGGTGTAGCCATCCTTTTCTGCCGCGAACTCGGCTTCCTGGAGCGCCACGTACGCCTCCATCTGGTGATCGCGGTACCCGCGGGCCAGCTGGAACATGGAGTAGTTCAGGGCATGGAAGCCGGCCAGCGTGATGAACTGGAAGGCATAGCCCAGCTTTCCCAGGTCGTTCTGGAAGCTGGCGATGGTCTTCTCGTCCAGGTTCTTCTTCCAGTTGAAGCTTGGCGAGCAGTTGTAGGCAAGCTTCTTGCCGGGGAACTTCGCGTGGATGGCCTCGGCGAAGCGGCGTGCTTCGTCCATGTCCGGTGTGGAGGTTTCGCACCAGATCAGGTCAGCGTATGGCGCATAGGCCAGGCCGCGGCTGATCGCCTGTTCAATGCCCTGTTCGCTCTCGTAGAAGCCTTCCACCGTACGCTTGCCGGTGAGGAACGGCTTGTCGTAGTCGTCGACATCCGAGGTGACAAGGCCGGCGCCCATCGCGTCCGTGCGCGCCACGATGAGGGTCGGCACGCCAGCGACATCCGCAGCCAGGCGAGCGGCCACCAGCTTCTGCACGGCTTCCTGGGTTGGCACGAGTACCTTGCCGCCCATGTGGCCACACTTTTTCGCGCTGGCCAGCTGGTCTTCGAAATGCACGCCGGCAGCGCCCGCTTCGATCATGTGCATCATCAGCTCATAGGCGTTCAGCACGCCGCCAAAGCCCGCTTCCGCATCGGCGACGATCGGTACCAGCCAGTCCAGGCCGTCCTTGCCTTCGGCGTGATGGATCTGGTCGGCGCGCAGCAGCGTCTTGTTGATCTTGCGCACCACGTTGGGCACCGAGTCCACCGGATACAGCGATTGGTCCGGGTACATCGTGCCAGCGGTATTCGCATCGGCAGCCACCTGCCAGCCCGACAGGTAGATGGCCTGCAGACCGGCCTTCACCTGCTGCATGGCCTGGTTGCCGGTGAGTGCGCCCAGGGCATTCACGTAGGGGCGCTCGTGCATGGAGCGCCACAGGCGATCGGCACCACGGCGTGCCAGCGTGTACTCGACCTGCACGGTGCCACGCAGGCGCACGACATCGTCGGCGGTATACGGGCGCTCGACGCCGTTCCAGCGTTCGTTGTTCTTCCAGTCGAGCGTGATTTGTTCGGCGGTGTGCGTCTTCATCGTCGTACTCCTTAAGGAATGCATCAGGCCAGGTGTTCGTAGGCGGGCAGGGTGAGGAAGTCGCGCAGTTCGCTTGCGTGCGTCAGTGCTTTGATCAATGCGGCGGCCTGGTCGGCGCGCGCCGCTCCGGGGTGGTTCGATGCACGAAGCCGGTGGGTATGAGCGGAAAGTGCCTGGTCGAACAGCGGCAGGGTGATCGGCGCGTGGTCGCTGAACTCGACCGGGCCGTGGTGCAACCATTGCCACAACTGCGCACGGGCGATTTCCGCCGTAGCCGCGTCTTCCATCAAGTTGTGGATGGGCACGCAACCCTGGCCGTCGAGCCATGCCGCCGTGTAGCGCAGGCACACCTCCACGTTGTTATCGAAGCCGGCGCGGGTCACGGTGCCGTTAGCGGGTGCGATCAGTGCATCGCGGCCGGCGATGACATCGTCACGGGTGACGTGCAGTTGATTCGGTGTCGGCATGTGTTCGTCGAAGATTGCCTTGGCGACTGGCACGAGCGCGGGATGTGCGACCCACGTGCCGTCATGGCCTGCGGTTACCTCGCGCAGCTTGTCCGCGCCTACCTTTGCCATCGCCGCCTCGTTGGCCTGGTCATCGCCGCGGATCGGGATCTGCGCGGCCATGCCGCCCATGGCGAAGGCACCGCGTCGATGGCAGGTCTTGATCAGCAGCTCCGAGTAGGCCTTGAGGAACGGCACCGTCATGACCACCTGGCCACGCTCCGGGAGGAGGCGGTCGGCGTGGGCACGGAATGTCTTCAGGTACGAGAAGATGTAATCCCAGCGGCCGCAGTTGAGGCCGACGACGCGTGTGCGCAACGCGTGCAGGATCTCGTCCATCTGGAACACGGCGGGGAGCGTCTCGATCAGTACCGTGGCTTTCATGCAGCCGCGCGGCAGCTCGAGCCTATCTTCCGCGTGTGCCATCACGTCATCCCACAGCGCCGCTTCTTCCATCGACTGCAGCTTCGGCAGGTAGAAATACGGGCCGCGGTCGCGAGCGTGCAGGGACATCGCGTTGTGGAACGCGAACAAGCCGAAGTCGAGTAGCGAACCGGCCAGCACATCGCCGTCGATTTCCACGTGGCGTTCCGGCAAGTGCCAGCCGCGGGGACGAACCACGAGCACGGCCGGATCGGCGCCGACGACGTAGCGCTTACCCTCGGCGTTGGTGAACTCGATGGTGCCTTCGACGGCGTCGCGCAGGTTGCGCTGGCCTTCGATCTGGTTGCCCCACGTGGGCGCGCTGGAATCTTCGAAGTCGGCCATGAACACCTTTGCACCGGAATTCAGCGCGTTGATGATCATCTTCCGTTCGACGGGGCCGGTGATTTCGACGCGGCGATCCTGCAGTGCGGCCGGGATCGGCGCGATTTCCCATTCGCCCTCGCGAATCGCCTGGGTGTCCGCGCGGAAGTCCGGTAGGTCGCCGGCGTCATAGCGCAATTGGCGAGCCGTCCGCTCGGCGAGCAGGGTCAGGCGGCGGCTGTCAAAGCGGCGGTGCAGGTCGGCGACAAAGGCCAGGGCGGCTGGCGTAAGCACGTCGGCATAGGCTTCGTCGGCACCGTGGAGGCGGACGCCAGCCAGGGGATTCATCACGCTCTTCGGAACGGCCATCGGTCCTGTCTCCAGCTCTGGGTCTGGAGCTCAAGCTACGGCTGGGTGCATCGTGTTGACAAAGCATATGTTTCAATTATTAGAATTAACATCGTTAATGAAAGTTGTAGATACCTGGTTTTACGGAGGAAATATCCATGCCGGGAAAGCTGAACACGCCAAAAAAGCAGGCGCTGAAGCCGGCACTGGGCCGGCGTGCGGCCAAAGCGGTGGTATCCGATGCCGATCCGGTCAACCGCTTCTACTACAAGGGCAACCGGCTTAAGCAGCTGCGCGCGTTCGTGTACATCACCCGGCTGGGCACGTTGAGCCGGGCTGCCGAGGCGCTGTTCCTGTCTCAGCCGTCGGTGAGCCTTCAGCTGCAGGCGCTTGAACGGGAACTGGGCGTGCCGCTCGTTGAGCGCACCCGACGCCGCATTACCCTGACGGATGCGGGCGAGGTGCTCTATGAGATGGCCCGCCCGCTCGTCGAGGGGTTCGAGAACCTGGACCGCGAGTTCGCCACGAAGACCCGCGGCAAGCAGTCGGGGCGCCTGACGGTCGCCGCTGGCGCCTCGACCATCCAGTACCTGCTTCCTGATCTGGTGAAGGCGTACCGGGAGCGCTACCCCGAAGTACAGCTCCAACTGGCCAACGTCACCGGCAAGGACGGCATGGCGTTGCTGCGCGCCGATGAAGCGGATATCGCGATCGGCTCGATGCTCGACGTGCCTAACGACATTGCCTGGGCGCCGGTGTACCACTACGACCCGATGCTGATCATGCCGCCGGACCATCCCCTGGCATCGAAGGATGCGATCCGGCTGGAAGACCTCTCGCCTTACGGTCTGATCCTTCCGCCGCAGCGTCTCACCACATTCCGTCTTGTGGATATGGTGTTCCAGCAACGCCGCGTGCCCTACACCGTAGCGATAGAAGTCGGTGGCTGGGATGTGATCAAACAGTACGTGGCCATGGGGCTGGGCATTTCCATTGTCACCGGCATCTGCATCACCGATGCGGACCGCGAACGCCTCGTTGTGCGCAATCTTCGTCAGTACTTTCCGCAACGAAGCTATGGCGTGGTGATGAGGAAGGGGAAGTTTCTCAGTCCGGAGGCCAGGGCGTTTATTGACTTGATCAAACCCGGCTTGCTTACGCATCGCGATTACGATGAATCGGGGCATTCGGAGCGGTAGTCCACTATGCCCATCCGCTGAAGACAGGGCGGTGCAGTCGCGCCGTTGAATCGAGCCAGTGAACGAATCGAGCCATGCCAACGTAGTAGGCGGCGCACCCCGACCCTGGTACGTATTGCTGAAACCCGGCGGCAAACGTGACCCCCGATTCGATGGTCCCAACGAGATCAAGCGGGCTGTCGTCGACGTCCGCGGCGTACGGCTTTCTGATGATGCAAAGCTCAAGCTTCTGCGCGTCACTGATGGCGCCATCTTTATGGAGGCTCTCAGCCAATCCCCGCAATTCGCTCGGGCGAACCGATCGTGGATCGATGCGATCGACAATCCTTCGCGACTCAATAGAGAGGCCGATATACGAGGGTGGGGGCTTCGCATAAAGCAATGGCTGGCTCGTCAGGCGCATTTGGTCCTCCTCTTGGCGCTTGACGATGATCCATGGCTTCCGTGATCAGTGTAGGAGGACTGCTTGAGTGTGCGTCGTCCTTGGACGAAAAGCGCGCTGGGCGTGCGGGCGAAGCCGAAATGTGTGTAGGGGATACGCTCGACCGTGCGAGGACATAGCAACGGTAACCCGCGGCGTTGTTAGCGTCGGCACTCCATCAACCGCAGGAGTGGAAATGCGAAACATCACTTTGGTAGCGCTCGGTCTTGTTGCTGCGGCGTCGGCATGCAACGCCCATGCAATCAACTGTCGAGCGTACTCAGCACGCTTGAGCTACAACGGAAAGCTCGCCATCGGCGAGTCGAAGCACGTGACGCAATGGCACAGTCCCTGCGATGGCGCGATCAACGCGTCCGCGGCGAAGGGGCGTCTTACGCTATTAGTCCAGGATGGCGGAGTCTGGCGAGAGATCAAGACCGGAATCTCCACCATCTTCCCACGGCTGCCTTCCGGTACCTATCGTCTGATCGTCAGCAACCCCTACGGCATCCCCACCGACTACAAGGTCAGCCTGAAATACGGCACCGGCTGATCAGGCGTCGTGGCGTTTGCCGTGGTAGCCCACGAACATGGCGCGGATTCGTGCCATGTCGGCGTCCGGGTCGCCCGTGGTGTGGACCAGCGGGCCCAGCGTGAACGTCTTCGTCGGGTAATCGATGAAGACGGGCTGGATGGGCACCTGCGCGGCACGGGCGATACGGAGGAAGCCGGATTTCCAGTGTTCCACCTTTTTGCGCGTGCCCTCGGGCGCGATACCCAGCCACAACTTGTCGGCGCTGGCGAAGCGCTCGACCATCTGGTCCACGATGTTGGTAGCCGCCTTGCGATCGATCGGTATGAGGCGCAGGCGCCGAACGATCGGCGCGAGCGGGCCATCGAACACTTCGCGCTTGATCATCACGCCAAGATCCAGCCGGATCGCCTGCAACATCATCAGGCCGTATACGCCATCCCAGTTAGATGAGTGCGGTGCGCCGATCAGCACCAGCTTTTTCTCATTGGGCATGTCGCCCACCAGCCGCCACCCGGTGCGCCTTATGGTCCAGCGGCAAAGGCGCCGAAACCACGACTCGGGCAGGCGTGGGACGTTGGGTGGAAACGCGACAGGCACGCCACTCATTCACGGCTCCAGTCGCGCGAGCGTGTGCGCTTGGTCTGGCCGCGCTGTGCCTTGCCGGCCAGGCGGCGTTCCTTCGACGCCCGCGTCGGCTTCGTGGCCAAGCGCTTTTTTGCAACGATCGTCGCTGCGTGGATGATGTCAACAAGCCGTTCGCGTGCGTCGTCGCGGTTGCGGGCCTGGTCGCGGAAACGGCGCGCCTGGATCACCAAGGTGCCTGCATCCGTCATGCGCCGGTCCCGGCGGGCGAGCAGGCGCTCGCGCACTTCCTCCGGCAACGAGGGTGAGTTGGCGACATCGAACCGCAGCTCAACCGCACTTTCGGTGCGATTGACGTGCTGGCCCCCCGGGCCGTCGGCGCGCGTGAAGCGCTCGATGAGCTCGTTTTCGGGGATCGAGATGGTTGGGCTGACGATAAGCATGACGGTGGCGGATTCTAGCAGTGTCGAACCCACCGTCATGACGCAGCGCGATTGGTGTGGGCGCCGCCTACGTGCCACGGCGGAATCGGCCGACTTTCAGTACGAGAGACCTTTGAGATCGTAGTGCTCCCGTCCTGGCTTGGAGCTCTTACATGTTTAACGTTAAACTTCACCTCGTGCCCGCATCCGACAAGGCCATCGGTTTCGAAGTGGTAAACGCCATCAAACTGCCCAAGCTTCGTTCGCTTGTCGCCGCCGATCTCGTTGGTGACGTCGAAGTGGTCGGCCGTCGTGGTGGTTGGGTTATTCGGGTCATCACAGGTGAGGCTAGTCCACCCGTGCTGGCTGCGGCGACGGGCGCCATACGTGTGTTCACCACTGCCGACAGCGCCATCCAGCAGCTTATCCGTCTGGGCATCACCCGCTTTCAGGTCATCGCCGATGAGTACGAAAGCGGCACGCTTCGAGCGTCCCGTCCCGATCGGGCGGTCGCCCTGACGCAGATGGCGGAATACGATGCCTGGCTCAAGGCGAAGCTCGATGGCGTCGATGCTGGTATGAATGCGGGCACTGAGGGGATGCTTTCCTCTGACGAAGCACGGCGGCGCGTTCACGAAAGGCTCTTGCACTACAAGGCGGGGCGCCATAAGGGCTGATAGCCGTGGCTGTGTGGCTACTTACCGAGGCCGCCGAGCGCGATCTTGACTCCGTCATGTCCTACCTTGCGCAGAACCGCGGTCTATCGTGCATCGATAGCGTGATCGAGGTCATCCTCGATCACTTTGACCTGCTGGCCGCGCATCCATTCGCGTTCTCCGCTGACGGGAATGATCGGCGGCATAGCGTGATTCCGCGCATGCCGTACCGAATCACCTATCGTTACGTAGGCGAAGCGGACGAGGTCCGCATCATGGCGGTGACGCACACCCGGCGCCGCTGGCCTCGTCACAAACCCCACCTGTGACGAGCGCTTGCACGGCGTCGTCCCACGCGAAGCGCGCAACCAACCGTTGCCACGTATCGTCTAGGCTGGCGCTGATCGCGATGGGGTGCTGCGTCATGGGGTGCGTGAAGGTCAACCGTTCGGCATGCAGCAACAACCGGTGCGAACTGAAGTGCTGCTTGAACAGGCGGTTGTGGTCACCGCGCCCGTGCTGGCTATCCCCCACGATCGGGTGGTGGATATGCGCGAAGTGCTTGCGGATCTGGCGGAAACGACCTGTCCGCGGCTCGGCGACGACCAGCGCGTAGCGCTGCTTCTCATAACGGCCCAGCGGGATGTCGACCTCCACGGTGGCTAGACGGCGGTAGTCCGTCGTGGCATCACGTCGCGGTCCGGTATCACGGGAGCCGGGTAACGGGTAATCGATCGTGCCCTCGGCGGGGTCGGGCCAGCCGCGGACGACGGCGAGGTAGCGCTTGCTTACCGTGCGGCCCATGAACTGCTCGCCGAGCGCGCTGGCCATCTCCGGGGAGCGGGCTACCAGCAGCACGCCCGATGTCGCGCGGTCGAGCCGGTGCGCCAGGTGCAGGCGCCCGTCGACCTGCTCGCGGAGCAGGTCGATCAGGAACGCATCATCGGGGCCAACGAACTTGGAGCGATGGACCGCCAGGTTGGCAGGTTTGTTGACGGCGACGATGTCGTCGTCCTGGTAAAGAATCTCAAGCACGGCAGGGCTCAGGCGTGGCGCCGCGGCCAGCCGGCAATAAAGGCCACCACGCCGAGCACGGCCACCACCACGGCTGGCCACAGACCACGCGGGGCAAGCGTGCCTACCAGCGCGGCGCAGATGAACAGCGACGACCCCAGCATGCCGAAGGCCAGCAGGCGGCGGGTGCGGCGTGCCTCTTCCTGCGCTTGCACCAGCGCGCGTGGGTCTGCGACCTCACGGCGTTCGCCGCTGGCGACCTGGCGCAATGCATCGCGCACCAGTTCCGGCACGCGCGGTGCGGTATGGATCCACTCGGGCAGCCGGCGGCGTACATCGCGCAATGTGGCGCGCACGCTGTAACGTTCGCGCAGGATGCGGCGGAGCACCGGGTGCGCCACGGCCCAGATGTCGATCTCCGGATCGAGCATGCGGCCGACGCCTTCGATGTTCAGCAGCGTCTTCTGCAACAGGATGAGCTGCGGCTGCAGCGTCAACTCGAAACGGCGCGCGGTCTGGAACAACTTCACCACCAGTTCCGCGATCGAGATCTGCGAGAGCGGGCGCGTAAAGTAAGGCTCGCACACGGTCCGCACCGCGGCCTCGAGTTCATCCAGGCGGATCGTGGAAGGCATCCAGCCGGCGGCGACATGGAGCTGGGCAATGCGGGCGTAATCGCGCTCGAACAGGGCGATGAAGTTCTCGGCCAGCCAATACTGGTCGGCTTCGGGCAGCGAGCCCATGATGCCGAAATCGAGCGCGATGAAGCGCGGCTCGTCCACCCGCGATGTATCGACCCAGATATTTCCGGGGTGGGCATCGGCGTGGAAAAAGTTGTCGCGGAACACCTGTTCGTAGAACAGCCGCACACCCTTCTCGGCGAGATGCTTGCGATCGAGGCCGGCAGCGTCGATGGCGGCGATGTCATCGGCGCTCACGCCGCGCACACGCTCGAGCGTCAGTGCGCGCTCGGTGCTGAGATCCCAGTGCACTTCGGGTACATACAGGTCCACGCCGCTGGCGAAGTTCCGGCGGAGCAGGCTGGCGCTTGCGCCTTCACGCTGGAGATCGAGCTCGTTATCGAGCATTTTCTCCACTTCGGCGACCACTTCGAGCGGGCGGATCTTGTCGGCGTTGGGATGCCAGCGCTGGGCTAGTTCGCCCAGCGAATGCAGTAGCGAGATATCGCGCGCGATGCGCTTGTCGATGCCGGGGCGCAACACCTTCACCACGACCTCGCGGCCATCGTGCAGCGTGGCCGCATGGACCTGGGCGATGGATGCCGAGGCCAGTGGCACCTCATCGAAGCCGGCGAACAGCGCGGTGACCGGCGCCTTCAGTTCGCGCTCGATAATGGCGCGTGCTTCGGCACCCGGGAATGGCGGCACCTGGTCCTGCAGCAGCGCCAGTTCATCGGCGACATCGGAGGGGACAAGGTCACGGCGAGTGGAGAGCACCTGGCCGGCCTTGACGAAGATGGGCCCAAGCTCGGTCAGCGCCAGGCGCAGGCGGGCGCCGCGCGGCAGCGTGCGAACCTCGGCTGGCGCCTGGGGGAAGAACAGCCGAACCAGCTTCAGCGGGCGGTAGAGGTGCGCGCCATCGACGAGTTCATCGAGCTGGTACTTCAACAGGATGGCGGCGACGCGAAGCAGCCGTGGTGCAAGGCGCAGCGGCGTCATGCGCCGGTCCCCTTGCGGCTACGCTCAAGGCGGGCGAGGCGTGCTTCCAGGCGCTCGGTGCGTTCGCGCACGGCATCCACGCCATCGAGGAATGCTTCGGCTTCGCCAGGCGCGACCGCCACGCGGCCTTCGTCGCGCAGCCAGTCGGCACTGTCTTCCACCAGATGGCGGCCGGATTCGCGGGCGTGGGCGAGGCCTTCGCGCAGCGCCCGGGCCAGCGCCACGCCCAGGGTATCGCCAAAGGTCTTCGCGAAGGCCTCTTCGACATCGGGTGCGTATTGCCGGGCCAGGCGCTCAAGGCGACGGGCGAGCTCGGCGTCGCCGGCGATATCGACCTTGCCGGGCGCCACACCGTCCTCATCGCGGCGCAGGGCCATGGCAAGCAGGCTGCCCGGCGATGCCGTAACGCGCAGGCTGCCACCGTCTTCCGGCGGCCCCACCCGCAGGCGACCCTTCTCCACGGTGATCCGCAGCGCCAGTTCCGGCCCGGTCATGTGCACCTGCACGCTACGGCCATCAAGTACGTCGAGGCGGGTGCGGGTGTCCGGGTCGAGATCGACCGCGCGGTTGAGCGCCGCCTCCATCGCGCGGCCAGCGAGGGCGCGCAGGGGGCGGGGCAGGAAACGGTTGGGGCCAGCGTCGGCCGGGGAACGGTCGGGGGTCATGCCACGATTGTAGCCCGTGACCCTCCACACGACGTATCCACGTTGTCGCGGCTAGCCGGCGCCGTGGAATCCAGCCTGCCGCCAGACTTCGAAAACGGCGACCGCGACAGCATTGGACAGGTTGAGGCTGCGGTTGCCCGGGCGCATCGGCAACCGGATGCGCTGCGGCTCCGGGATGCTGTCGAGCACATCATCGGGCAGGCCGGCCGTCTCGCAGCCGAACAGCAGCGCATCGCCGTCGGCGTAGCTCACATCGGTGTGCAGGTGCTTGCCGCGCGTCGAGAAGGCAAAGACGCGGGGCTGGCCCAGGGCGGCGAGACAGGCGGCGAGGTCGTCATGGACATTCACGGAGGCAAACTCGTGGTAGTCCAGGCCCGCGCGGCGCAGCCGGGTGTCGTCCAGCTCGAAGCCCAAGGGGCGGATCAGGTGAAGCGTCGCGCCGGTGTTGGCGCAGAGGCGGATGACATTGCCCGTATTGGGCGGTATCTCGGGTCGGAACAGGATGACGTGGGGCATGCCCCCATTATGACGCCGCGCGCGGGCAAACGATGCCATCCGGGGGCAGGGCGCAGCTGCTGGCCGTCACCAGGCTCAAAGCGCCCGGGGCCACCTTGGCATCGCCGGCCAACTGCACCGGGTTGCCCTGATAGGTGAGCATGTTGCCCAGGATCAGGCCGCAAACCAGCAGCGAGGCGACCAGCAGGCTGCGCAGGACGAGGAGTTCGTGCTTCATGACATCGGTTCCTTTGATGATGCGATAGGGGGTGTTACGCCATGCCGCCGAGCACGAGGGCGCAGATCAGCATGGAGGTGGCAAGCAGGGTGGCCAGCATGGGCAGTTCGTACTTCATGGCGTTCTCCTTACGGTTTGGGTTGCCGGGGCGGTGGTCCCCGGGGCGCATCTAGTAACGCAAACGCCGTGCCAGCTTTTCAGAGGCGCCAATCAGCTGATTCGTATGAGATTTGTCAGGTCGCACGATGCTGCGGTGTCTGTCCGCGGACACTGCCCTGCGAAAAGCGGACACCGTCCGCGTACACGGGCAGCTACCGATTGCGCGGGGAGGACCGCAGCGGCTAGCCTCAGGGAGCCATGGGCCATGAAGGCCCCGAGGAGCCGTGCATGAAGAAACGCCTCGCCCTGTTCGCCGCAGGGCTGATGACCGTCGTTGGAGCCGCGTCGGCGGCATCCACCTCCCCCGATGCGATCCCCGACATTCCCTACACCCGCTTTCAGCTGCCCAATGGCCTGACCGTGGTCGTGCATGAAGACCACAAGGCGCCCGTCGTCGCGGTCAGCGTCTGGTACCACGTGGGCTCGGCGGATGAGCCCACCGGCAAGACCGGCTTCGCGCACCTCTTCGAGCACCTGATGTTCTCCGGCTCGGAGAACCACAAGGGCACCTACTTCCAGCCGTTCGAGCTGGCAGGCGCCACCGATCTGAACGGCACCACCTGGTTCGATCGCACGAACTACTTTGAAACCGTGCCCACCACCGCGCTCGATATGGCGTTGTGGATGGAATCGGACCGCATGGGCCATCTGCTCGGCGCCATCGGCCAGAAGGAGCTGGATACCCAGCGCGGCGTGGTGCAGAACGAAAAGCGCCAGGATGAAAACCGCCCATACGGCCGCACGGATGAGAACATCCTGCTCAACACGTACCCGGCAAACCACCCGTACCACCACGAAACCATCGGTTCCATGACCGACCTGGACGCGGCCTCGCTGGCCGATGTGAAGAAGTGGTTCCACGATTACTACGGTGCGGCCAACACCACACTGGTGCTGGCCGGCGACATCACGGTGGCGCAGGCAAAGGAAAAGGCCGCGAAATACTTTGGCGACATCCCGGCGGGGCCGCCGGTGCCGCGTCAGCAGGCATGGATCACCCCGCTGGAGAAGAACACCACCGCCGTCCAGCACGACCAGGTCGCGCAGGCGCGCATCATCCGCACGTGGATTGCCCCGCAGCTGGGCACCGACGATTCGGTGGGCCTGGATCTCGCTACGACCGTACTCGGCGGCGGTAAGACGTCGCGGCTTTACCAGCGCCTGGTTTACCAGGACAAGCTGGCAGACGACGTCAGCGTAGGTATCTCCCCGTTCGCGTTGTCGAGCCAGGTGCAGCTCTCCGTCGACGTGAAGAAGGGTGTGGACCCGAAGAAGGTGGAGGCGGCCATCGCCGAGGTCTGGAATGATTTTCTCGCCAAGGGCCCGACCGAGGACGAACTCGAACGTGCCAAGGTGACCAACCGCGCGGGCTTCGTGCGTGGCCTTGAAAAGGTCGGTGGCCGGGGCGGTGGCAAGGCCACCATCCTCGCCGAAGGCCAGGTCTACCGGAATGATCCGGGCGCCTACAAGAAAGATCTTGAGCGCGCACAGGCTGCCACCGTTGCGTCCGTGCTCGCTACCTCAAAGGAATGGCTGGGCAAGGGCAGCTACACGCTGACCGTATTGCCGGCCGCGCCCGGCTTTGATCCCGCTGCGGAAGACAAGGCGGTAAAGGGCCTCGCCGATGCGCAGGGCCGCCCGGCGGCCGTACTGCCGCCCGCCAAGACTTACACCGTCGACAAATCCACGGTGGATCGCGCCAGCGGCGTCCCGGCGGTCACCACGTTCCCCGACCTCACCTTCCCGAAACTGCAGCGCGGCAAGCTGAAGAACGGCATCGAAGTAGTGCTGGCCGAACGCCACACCATTCCGGTGACCCAGGTGCAGTTGCTGTTCAATGCCGGTTACGCCGCAGACCAGGGCCGTAAGCTCGGCACGGCTGCCTTCACCGCGCAGTTGCTCGATGAGAGCACCAAATCGCTCGATTCATTGGAAGTGGCACGCCGCAAGGAGCGCCTGGGCGCCATCATCGGTGCCAGCTGCTCGCTGGATAACTGCAGCGTGGGCCTGAATGCGCTGAACACCGACCTGAAGCCGTCGCTGGAACTCTTCGCCGATATCGTCCGCAACCCGGCCTTCAAGGCCGACGATATCGAGCGTGTGCGTGGCCAGTGGATCGCGGGCATCGCCCAGGAAAAGACCGAGCCCGAAGGCATCGCGCTCCGTTCGCTGCCGCCGCTGCTGTACGGCCCGAACCACGCGTACGGCATCCCGTTCACCGGTAGCGGTACCGAGAAGGCCATCGCCTCGCTCACCGCCGCGGACCTGGCGGCATTCCAGACCGACTACCTGCGCCCGGATAACGTGCGCATCCTGGTCGCGGGTGATACGACGCTGGCGGCGATCCTCCCGCAGCTCGAAGCCGTATTTGGCGACTGGACGCCGCCGGCAAGCGCCATCCCGAAGAAGAACGTGGCCGAAGTCGCCATCCAGGCGAAGCCGCGCGTGTTCCTGGTGAACCGTACCGATGCGCAGCAGTCGCTCGTGCTCGCCGGCTTGCTGGCGCCCCCGACCAAGGCGAAGGATGCGCTGGACCTCGGCATCGCGAACGGTGCATTTGGTGGCAGCTTCACCTCGCGCCTCAACATGAACCTGCGCGAGGACAAGCGCTGGGCATACGGCGCGGGCAGCATCCTCACCGATGCCCAGGGCCAGCGCCCGATGCTGCTTTACGCACCGGTGCAGACCGACAAGACCGCCGAGTCGGCTGCGGAGATTCTGAAGGAAGCGCGTGTCCTGGTCGGCGACAAGCCGTTGACCGCGGATGAGATCGCCAAGGTGCGTTCGCAGCGCGTTCGTGCGTTGCCTGGCAGCTTTGAATCGACCTCGGCGGTGATGTCGGCCATGAATGGCATCCTCATCTACGATCGCCCGGATGATTACGTGCAGACGCTCAAGGCACGTATCGATGCCGTGGACCAGAAGGATGCCGAAGCCGCCATTTCTGCGGTCGTGAAGCCCGATGCGCTCACCTGGGTGATCGTGGGTGACCTGCGCAAGATCGAGGCCCCGGTGCGTGCACTGAACCTTGGCGAGGTGCATGTGATCGATGCGGATGGCAACCCGGTGAAGGAAGGTAAGGCGAAGGCCGCGCCTGCCACCAAGGCAACGAAACCGGCTGGCAAGTGACTGATGGGGAAGGCGCGGTGAGGATTCTCATCGCGCCTTCGCTTTCATCGGGCTAGCATTGGCCGCGAACGCGATACCTCCCGGAGCCACCCATGCGCAAAGCTGTCCTTTTACTCATTCCCCTCGCCACCTTCGCGCTTAGTGCGTGCGACTGGGGCATCAAGCTCGACGACAAGGCGCGTAACGTGCGCACGGCGTGGAACGGTGATGTCGGCAGTTGCAAAGAGCAGGGCAAGGTGAGCGTCTCCGTCACCAGCCGCGTCGGCCCGGTCGATCGCAACGACCTGAAGGTGCGAGACGAGCTGGAAGTGCTCGCCCGTAACGAAGCCGCCAAACTCGGTGCGGATACGGTCAAGCCCATGGGCGAGCCGCACGATGGCTCGCAGGATTGGGGTGCCTATACCTGTGGCAGCAGTCGTATCGTCGGCCCACAGGGCAACAACCCGCCGCCCCCGCCGGCGCAGGGCGCCGCACCCCAGGGTGGTTTTGAAACCGTCCCGCTGAAGAACTGATTCAAAGCATGCGTACCCCTTCGCCCGCTCGCGCGGCGAAGGTGGTGGCCGCCCAGTCGATGAATACGCGCACGCGCGGCGAGAGCTGCCGGTTGTGCGGGTACAGCAGCGACACCGGTGTTTCCGTGGGTGGGTAATCCGGCAGCACCTCGACCAGCCGACCCGCGGCGAGGTCTTCCACCACGTTGTAGTACGGCACCTGGATCAGGCCCAGGCCAAGCCGCGCGAGCGCCTTGTTCGTATCGGCGCCGGTCACCGTCACCAGGGATGGCAACTGCACATGGCGCACCTCCCCATGGACGACGAACTCCAGTGGCAGTGTCCCGCCGGCGGCGCTCGAGAAGAACCCGATGGCCTGGTGGCCGTCCAGATCGTCGGGCGTCGCGGGCACGCCGTGCCTTTCCAGGTAGTCCGGGCTGGCCAGGGTCACCTCGCGGAGCATCGCGATCCGCCGTCCGGCCATGCTGCTATCCGCCAGGTCACCCGCGCGCAGCACACAGTCCACGCCTTCGCGAACCAGGTCCACCCACCGGTCGCCTTCACCGACGTGCACACGCAGGCCAGGGTAACGTTCCAGGAAGGCAGGCAAGGCCGGCAGCACGAACCGCCGGGCGAGAATGCCGTGCATATCCACGCGGAGCAGGCCGGTGGGGCGGGCATCGGTGAACGCCGCCTCGGCATCCTCCACATCGGCCAGGATCGCAACGCAGCGGCGGTGGTACGCCTCGCCATCGAGCGTGGGGCTCACCTGACGGGTGGTGCGCTGGAGCAGCCGGACCCCAAGACGGGCCTCCAGCCGCTTGATGGCCTGGGTGACGGTGGAGCGGGGCAGGTCCAGATCCGCGGCGGCCGCCGTAAAGCTGCGCCGTTCCACGATCCGGACGAACAAGCGCATGGTGTCGAAACGGTCCATGGTCATCGTTTGTTCCACCGCAAGGAATAGTGAAGCCTAATCTAGCTGGATTATCCGGCCGGCGACAACGCGCATCCTTTCTTCGCCCGGCACTGTCGCCGGATCCGGAGATTCCAAATGAACGAGCAAACGAATAACAAGGTTGCCATCGTGACGGGCGCCTCGCGGGGTATCGGCGCGGCGGTGGCGAAGCGGTTGGCGGAAGACGGCTTCACGGTGGTGGTGAACTACGCCGGCAGCGCCAAGGCCGCCGATGAGGTGGTGAAGGCTATCGAAGCCGCCGGCGGCAAGGCCATTACGGCCCAGGCCGATGTATCGAAGCCGGCGGATGCCCGCCGTCTGTTCGACCAGGCCGAGGAAGTCTACGGCGGCGTGGATGTGCTGGTGAACAACGCCGGCGTGATGAGTCTCTCGCCCATCGCCGACATGAAGGACGAGGACTTCGACCGCCTGTTCGATATCAACGTGAAGGGCAGCTACAACACCATGCGCGAGGCCGCGACGCGCCTGCGCAAGGGCGGCCGCATCATCAACTTCTCGTCGAGTGTGGTGGGCCTGCTGCAACCGGGCTATGCCCCGTATGCCGCGACCAAGGCGGCCATTGAAGCGACCACGGTGGTGCTGGCGCGTGAGCTGCGGGGTAAGGAGATCACCGTCAACGCCGTCGCCCCGGGCCCGACCGCGACCGAGCTGTTCCTCAATGGCAAGTCGGATGAGCTGGTGAGCCACCTCGCGAAGCTGGCACCGCTGGAACGCCTGGGTACACCGGAAGACATCGCCGCCGCCGTCGCCTTCCTCGCCGGCCCCGATGGCGGCTGGATCAACGGCCAGGTGCTTCGCGCCAACGGCGGCATCATCTGACCCGCGCCCGGATCCACGGAGAACCCTCATGAAACAGATCATCCTGATCACGGGCGCGTCCAGCGGCTTCGGCCTGCTTACCGCGCGTGCCCTGGCCGACGCTGGCCATACGGTTTACGCCAGCATGCGCGATATCGCCGGCCGCAACGCGAAGCAGGCCGAAGCCGTGCTGGCCGAAGCGCGTGAGCGCCATGTCGATCTTCGCGTGGTTGAACTCGATGTCACGTCCGATGATTCGGCCCGGGCCGCCATCGACAGCGTGCTGCGCGAAGCCGGCCGTCTCGACGTGCTCGTGCACAACGCAGGGCACATGGTGTTCGGGCCGGCCGAAGCCTTCACGGCCGAGCAGTACGCACAGCTCTACGACGTCAACGTGCTGGGCACGCAGCGCGTGAACCGCGCCGCGCTGCCGGCGATGCGCAAGCAAGGCAAGGGCCTGCTCCTGTGGGTCTCCTCCAGCAGTACGCGCGGCGGTACGCCACCGTTCCTTGCACCGTACTTCGCGGCCAAGGCCGCGATGGATTCGCTCGCCGTCAGCTATGCGGGTGAACTCACCCGCTGGGGCATTGAAACGTCGATCATGGTCCCGGGGGCCTTCACCAAGGGCACCAATCACTTCGTGCATTCGGGGAAGCCATCGGATAACGCGGTGGAAGCGGAATACATGGAAGGCCCGTACGCCGACATGCCGGACCGTATCCTGAAGGGCCTGGCATCGCTGGAGCCTGCCGATGCGGACGCCGCCGAGGTCGCCACGAGGATCGTTGAGGTGGTGGATATGCCGTTCGGCAAGCGCCCCTTCCGCGTGCACGTGGATCCGTCACAGGACGGCGCCGAGATCGTCAACGGCGTGGCCGATCGTGTGCGCCGCGAGCTGTTCTTCCGTGCGGGTATCGATGAATTGCTGACGACGAAGCAGGCTTGATATACCGAAAATGTAGGAGCGCGCTCGCGCGCGATGGGGCTTGCGGCAGGCACCGATCGCGCGCAAGCGCGCTCCTACAGGTGTGTTGTGGCTAGTGGGAGGGTCAGGGTGAACGTTGCGCCGTGCAGCTCATTGAGCGATGCATGCAGCTGGCCATCCAGGCTCTCCATGATGGACCGGCTCACCGAGAGACCAATGCCCATGCCGGCATCCTTCGTCGTATAGAAGGCGTCGAATAACTGGGCGGCGTCGGCGACATCAAAGCCCGTGCCGTTGTCTTCCACGGCCAGGTGCACTGCGCGTTGGTCCGCCCAGGTGTGGAGCCGGATCTGGCGCGGTCGGTCCGTAATGGATTGCAGCGCATCGGAGGCATTCAGCACCAGGTTGAGGATCACCTGCTGCAGCTGGACCCGGTCCCCCGTGACCTGCGGAAGATCCTCGCCATAGGTTGGCTGCACACTGATCCCGAGGCGTTGCAGCTCGCCAAGCAGCAGCGTGACCACGTCGCGCGCGGTGGCATTCAGATCAACGCATTCAGAAGCCACCGGCTTCTTCGAGAATAGCGCCCGTAACCGCTTGATGACGTCCGCTGCGCGGTAGCCATCGCGGACGATGCGTTGTGCGGTCTCGAGTGCCCCATCAATGTTGGCTGGCGTAGCACCGAGCATGCGCTGGCAGGTGTTCGCATTGGTGATGATGCCCGAGAGCGGCTGGTTTACCTCATGGGCGATAGAGGCAGTGAGCGCACCAAGCGTCGCGACCCGCGCCACATGCGCCATATCCGAACGGATCTGGTTCAGTGCCACATCGTTGAACGCACGCTCGATGGCGATGCTGGCCATATGGCTGAACTGTGCGATCAAGGCATCCTCGTGGCCGGTCGGCGCATGGATCTGCCGATACAGGATGACCAAAACACCGAGAATGGCACCCTGCGATGATGCGACCGGCGTGGCGATTGCAGCGCAGAAGCCATTCGCGCGAACCACGGTCGCCCAATCGGGCCAACGCGACTCTGCAGAAAGGTCATCCACGACGACCTGGTTGCCTGCGAGCGCGGCAGCGGCTAGCGGGCAGGCCTGCGGATCCAGCACGCTACGCATGCCCCGGGCGATCAGCGCTTCCGGCAAGGTGTTCGAGATGCACGCCGCCTCGGCCACGGCCTGGCCGCGACGCGAAGGCGCCAGGACGATGCCGCTGGCGCATCCACCCAGCGCGCCTTCGACCACCGCGCACAACTCGCCCAGTATCTCGGGAAGCGCACGCCCGGTCGCCATCATCTCGAGCACGCGTTTTTCGCCGGAGAGAAGAAGCTCGCCGCGCTTGTGGTCATCGATATCGGTGTTGCCGCCGAACCAGTGCAGCACCCGGCCGGCCTGATCCACCTTGGGCGTGGCGCGGATAAGGAACCAGCGGTATGCGCCATCAAAGCGTCGAAGCCTCGCTTCGTACTGCCCTGGCTGGTTGGATTGCAGCAGGCCGATCCAATACCTCGACAAGCCATCGGCATCGTCAGGATGCACGGCTCGCGCCCAGCCGAAACCATGGGCTTCGGCGGGCGTCATGCCCGTGTAGTCATACCAGCGCTGGTTGAGGAAATCGACGCCGCCATCGGCGCCGGTGCGCCAGACAAAGCCTGGGCCCGTATCGATGAGCGCACGCAGGCGTGCTTCGGAAGCACGCATGTCATCGAAATCATCCATTGAACCCACGGTCACGACCCCTGCCAGGCGCGTCTCACCGATTATCCGGTGCTCGTTGCGCGGGCCGGGATCATACCTTGGTGTGATCCGTGTCCCCGGTCACGTGATCAGTGATGGCAGCGTGGCCCGCGCCGACCGCTCGACCGCCGACGCGAGTTCAATCAAAGAGCGTAGCGAGTAAAAACCAGGTCGTGGTTCACCACCTTGGCCTGGTGGCATGCCAGGCAGCTCTGGTGTTGCGCCAGGTCCGCCGGCTTGCCGTCGATGAAGCGGCCAAAACCCCAGCCGCCCGACGCCGCATACCTCTTCGAATCCTTCACCATCACCTGCACGGTGGTCGCCGCGCCCGGTACGTACGCGGGCGCAAACTCCTTCGACGGCACGTGCTTCCAGGCCAGCTTCACCAGCACGCTACCATCGGGGAACGGTAGCGTGCCATGCCGGTAGGCCTTGATCGCCACCTCATTGCCCAGCACGACGCGGAGCTCATCGAGCGGCGGCGTTTCATGCGCGGGGGCGATCATTTCCCAGTGCCTGTAGCCTTCCGGGATGGTCACGCCGTAGATCGGTGAGCGGGCGACATCCTCCTTGCTGGCAGCCAGCGTCACCGCCGTGGCGAACGAGCCCGCGGCGATGGCGAAGAGCGCGACGAGCGGCCGGTTCACGACCGCTTGTCCACATCAATGATGGCCTGGGCGAACGCCTGCGGCGCTTCCTGCGGCAGGTTATGGCCGATACCGCCGGTAATGGTGCGATGTTCGTACTTGCTGGTGAACTTCGCCGCGTACTGCGCCGGCTCCGGATGCGGGGCGCCGTTGGCATCGCCTTCCATGGTGATCGTCGGTACACCGATGGTCGGGCCGGTAGCAAGCTTTGCTTCGATGGCGTCGTATTTCGCCTCGCCCTCGGCCAGGCCCATGCGCCAGCGGTAGTTGTGTACCACCAGTGCGACGTGGTCCGGGTTATCGAACGAAGCGGCGCTGCGTTCGTAGGTGGCGTCGTCGAACTGCCACTTCGGCGAGGCGAGGTTCCAGATCAACTTGTTGAAGTCGTGGCGGTTCTGTTCATAGCCTTCGCGGCCACGCTCGGTGGCGAAATAGAACTGATACCACCACTGCAGCTCCGCCTTGGGTGGTAGCGGCTTCTTGCCAGCGTCCTGGCTACCAATGAGGTAACCGCTCACCGCGACGAGTGCCTTCACGCGCTCGGGCCAGATCGCAGCCACGATATCGGCCGTGCGGCCGCCCCAATCGAAGCCACCCAGGGTCGCCTTCTTGATCTTCAGCGCATCCATCAAATCGATGATGTCGGTGGCGAGTGCGGCCGGCTGCGCATTACGCGGCGTGGCGGCATCGACGATGCGCGTGGTGCCGTAGCCACGCAGGTAAGGCACGATCACGCGATAGCCCTTCGCGACCAGGACGGGAACGACTTCCGCGAAGCTGTAGATGTCGTACGGCCACCCGTGCAGGAGGATGACCACGGGGCCCTTGGCAGGGCCGGCGTCGACGTAACCGACATCCAGTGCGCCCGCGCGGATCTGCTTGAGCGGGGGAAACGATGCCACGCTACCGGTGGTGGGCGCGGCACCGGCGCCCATCGGCGAAGGTGCGGGGGAGGCGCTGGCAAACGTCGCGAAACCCAGCGGGGCTGCGGCCATGGCCATGGCGCTCACACCGAGGAAGCGGCGACGGGAAAGGATGTGTTCAACGGACATGCGGGGGCTCCTTTAACGCAGGGACTTGAAGGCGGCACGGAGTTCTTCGACGAACAGCTGCGGCTGTTCCCAGGCAGCGAAGTGGCCGCCCTTATCCACTTCGTGGAAGTAGTACAGCGACGGGTAGGCGCGTTGTGCCCACGCCTTCGGCGTGCGGTAGATCTCGTACGGGAACACGGTAATCGCCACCGGTACCTTGATCTCGTTGGTTTTCTGCGCAGCGGCACTGAAGTTGTTGTTATTGTTCTCCCAGTAGAACCGCGATGCCGACGCGCTGGTGTTCGTCAGCCAGTACAGGCTGATGTCATCGAGCATCTCATCACGGCTCAGCACGCCATCGGGATGGCCACGGTTATCCGCCCACTGCACGAATTTCTCGTACATCCAGGCGGCCTCACCGCTGGGCGAATCCGCCAGCGGATAACCGATGGTCTGCGGGCGGGTCACCATCATCGCGCCGTACGCCGCATTGCGCCCGAAGAAGGCGCTGAGCTCGTCGAAGGCGCGCTTCTCGTCGGCCGGCAGGCCAGCCGGCGCCGGGTCACCGCCGAAGATCGGCTTCACCAGTTCGGGCGGGACGGCGGCAGGCATGTTCAGGTGGATGCCCAGCAAACCCTGCGGTGCCTGGCGGGCCAGTGCGTCAGAAATGACCGAACCGTGGTCGCCTCCCTGCGATACGTAGCGCGTATAGCCCAGGCGGTGCATCAGCGTATCCCACGCCTTCGCCACGCGATCCGGGTCCCAGCCAGTACCTGTAGGCTTGCCCGAGAAGCCGTAACCCGGAATCGCGGGGATAACCACATCGAAGGCATCTTCTGGCCGGCCGCCATACGCGGTCGGATTGACGAGCGGATCGATCGTCTTAAGGAATTCGATCGGCGAGCCGGGCCAACCGTGGGTAAGGATCAGCGGCAGTGCATTCGGGTTCTTCGAACGCACGTGGATGAAATAGATATCCACGCCATCGATGGTGGTGACGAACTGCGGCAGCTTGTTGAGCTGCGCCTCGAACTTGCGCCAGTCGTAGCCCTTGCCCCAGTACTGCACGAGGGCCTGCACCTTCGCCAGCTGGATGCCCTGGGAATCGTCGTTGACGGTTTCCTTGTCGGGCCAACGCGTTTCCGCGATGCGTCGGCGCAGGTCGGCGAGATCCTTGTCCGCCACGTGCACATGGTACGGGCGTATGGATGTGTCATCGGCGGTGGTGGCCGCGGTGGCAGGGGATTGCCAGAGGGTGCCCAGCAGGGCGATGCCCAGGGCGAGCGTCGCTGCGCGCATGGTCGTTCTCCATCGGTGTGCGTAGATGAAGAGCGATGACAGCAGAGGCGGCCGGGCGCGACGATTGCACCAAGGTATTGATCTATACCAACGTATCATTGCTGCGAGCGTGCAAGACACGGTGGCACACCGACACCAAGGTATCATGGGCGGGCGCGGTGCCATGGCGCATGCTTCGCGTGCCTTCTTTCGAACCATGCGTGACTTGTGGAGCTTGTGCCATGGCCATGCCTTTGCTCGTATCTGTCGTAGACGATGACGAGTCTGTACGCGAAGCACTGGCGGGTCTGCTGCGCGAACTCGGTTACGCGGTAGCCGCTTTTGCCTCTGCCCATCATTTTTTGGACAAAGGTGATGCGGACGCCACGAATTGCCTGATCCTGGATGTATCGATGCCGGGCATGTCCGGGCCCGAGCTACAGCGTGAGCTGAAGGCGCAGGGCCGGGCCATCCCGATTGTTTTCATCAGCGCGCAGGCCGATCCTGCACTGCGCCCGGCGCTGTTGGCAGAGGGCGCGGTGGCTTACCTGCAGAAGCCGTTCGGTGAACCGGATCTTCTCCAGGCGCTCGCCGCGGCCATGCCCCTGCGCTGAACGAACGAGGATGCAACATGGTGCCACTGGCTGACGCATACCCAACCACGCGCAAGCGCAAAGCGCCGGCCGTGCTTGAGCCCGTGGTGTATGTCGTCGATGACGACATCTCCGTGCGCGAATCATTGGAAGCCATGCTGGGCTTCGCCGGCTGGCGGTTCATGGCCTTTTCGTCCGCGCAGGCCTTTCTGGATCACACCCGTGATGACGCGCCCGCGTGCCTGGTCCTCGATATCAACCTGCCGGATCTGAATGGCCTGGACCTGCAGCGCCAGTTGCTCGGCGAGACGCGCGTGGTGCCGATTATCTTCATCACCGGCTACGGCGACATCCCCAGCACCGTGCAGGCCATGAAGGCGGGGGCGCTGGAATTCCTCACCAAGCCCTTTGATGCCGATACGCTACTGGATGCGATCGCCGGTGCGATCGAGGCGAGCCGCCAGGCACTGAATGCCAAACAGGCGGCAGGCAAACTTCAGGCCGCGTTCGGTACGCTGACGGGCCGCGAGCGCGAAGTCATGACCATGGTCGTGGCCGGAAGCATGAACAAGCAGATCGCCATGGAACTGGGTATCAGCGAGATCACGGTGAAGGCGCACCGTGGCAAGGTGATGCGCAAGATGCGTGCGCGCACCTTGGTGGAGCTTGTGGAGATGGCCAGCGTGTTGCGCTCGATGAGCTGATCCACCCGTTCGGCGGCTTCCGTTGAGCGGCCTGACGGGCGGCCTGCCTGGTCCTTCTGCGCATCTATACTCCCAGGACGGCCGCCCCCTTGCGGCCATCAGGGAGGCGCCATGTCGAAGGTACGCATCGCAGGGTTCAACGTCTCGATGGACGGCTACGCGGCCGGCCCGAACCAGAGTCTGGAAAATCCGCTGGGCCAGAATGGTCCGGACATCTTCCAGTGGTTTTTCCCCACCCGCATGTTCCGCGAGATGATCGGTCAGGACGGCGGCGAGACCGGGCCCGACAACGACTTCGCTTATCGCGCGATGGAAGGCTTCGGCGCTTTCATCCTGGGCCGCAACATGTTCGGCCCCATCCGCGGCGAGTGGCCCGATGACGCATGGAAAGGCTGGTGGGGCGACAACCCGCCGTACCACGCACCGACCTTCGTTCTCACCCATTACCCGCGCGCGTCCATCGTCATGGAAGGCGGCACGACGTTCCATTTCGTCACGGGCGGGATAGAGGAAGCCTTGCGACGTGCGCGCGAAGCGGCGGGCGACAAGGACATCAAGATCGGCGGGGGCGTTTCCACGGCCAGGCAGTACATCGAGGCCGGCCATGTGGACGAAATGCACCTGGCCATAGCGCCCGTCGTCATGGGGCAGGGCGAGCCCCTGTTCGCCGGGCTGGATCTGCGCGCGATGGGATACAAGACCATCGAGCATGTGCCGACTGAGCGTGCGATGCATGTGGTGCTCGCGCGGGAGTGAGCGACAGGGTCTCCTCCGGGCGCCGCCTCGGTCCTGCGCATTGATTAGACCCGGGTAGAAAGCGACTTGCTTGCGGGACGGGTAATTTTGCATATTGATAATTCAGAAATGAACTATATACTTATGAGGTAATCGCGCCGCAGGCTGCCCCTCATGAGCGATTTCGTCCCCACCGAAGCGCGGATCCACAACACGATCAAGAAGTACCCCGCCTTCCCCCGGGAGCCGGCCGTGCTGGTTCGCCTGATCAAGCACATCTACAAAGAAGTGCACGACGAGGCCAACGGGGTCATGAAGCCCTACGGGCTGAACCACCCCGAGTACAACATCCTGATGATGCTGTACGGGGCGCCGGGCCATGCCCTCAACCCCACCCAGCTGGCCGATGCGGCCGGCGAGAAGTCGGCCAATGTCACCCGGCTGACCACCCGCCTGTGCGATATGGGCTACCTCGGCCGTGCCTCCAGCGAGGACGATCGCCGCAAGGTGGAGCTCACCCTCACCCCGGCCGGCATCGCCCTTATCGAAAGCTTCCTGCCGGATATCGTCACGCTGCTGCACCGGCAGACGCGTAACCTTTCGCTGACGGAGCAGGGCCAGCTCGAGGCCCTGCTGAAGAAAATGCTGGCTGGTTTCGAGGCCTGAGCGAACGCCGTCATGTCTGCCGTGAACCCCACCGCCGCCACTGCGCCCGACACACGCCAGGTCGTGGTCGAGACGTTGCGCGAGGAAGCCTCGATCTGGCTCTTCGTGGTGAAGACCCTTGTGGCCTTCTTCGCCACCGGCTGGCTTGCGATGCGCTTTGACCTGCCGGCGCCGTCCACCGCCATGCTGACAACGATCATCGTGGCCAACCGCCAGGCCGGCATGGTGCTGGCCAAGAGTTTCTACCGCGCCATCGGCACGGTCGGTGGTGCCACGGTCGCCGTGGGCATCGTCGCGGCGTTCCCGCAGCAGCGCGATCTGTTCCTGCTCGCCCTCTCGTTGTGGATCGGCGTGTGTTCGGGCGGCGCCACGTTGTACCGCAACTTCAAGTCCTACGCGTTCGTGCTGGGTGGTTACACGGCCGCCATCGTTGCCATTCCCGTGATCGACAACCCCCCGGGCGTGTTCGATTCCGCGGTGGCGCGCCTTTCGGAAGTGCTGCTGGGCCTGCTGGTGAGTGGTGTGGTGAACGATGTGGTGTTCCCCAGCCGCATGCGTGATGTGCTCCGCCGTTCGGCGCGCGAGCAGTTCGCTCACTTCGTCGGCTTCGTTCGTGGCGCGACGGAAGGTGCGATTCCGCGTGATGTCATGGAATCTGCTCACCTGCGCTTCGTACGTGAAGCGGTCACGCTGGAAGACCTGCGCAGCTCGGTGATCTTCGAAGATGCCGATGCGCGTGCGCGCAGCAACCACCTGCGCCTGTTCAACCAGCGCTTCATGGCCGCCTCCACCAGCTTCCAGTCGCTGCACCACCTGGTGAACCGCCTGAAGCGGGCGAGGCGTGATCGTACCGCCGATACGCTGGTGCGCCTGTACGCGCCGATCGGCGAGGCGCTGCATGTACCGATCGAAGCCGGCATGGGTGCCCGCGTGCTGCTGCCGCGCCTTGCCGATGCGCGCACCACCATGCGCGCGCAGGTGTCGGTGCTGCGCGCGACGCTCGACGATGCGCAGGATCTGCGCGACTACGATACGGGCGCTTCGCTGTTGATGCGGTTCGTGGATGAGTTGCATGCGTATGTGGATGCGGCCGCCTCGTTGCAGGCACCCCGCATTGCCGGTGGTGCCGCCGAACGCGTCCGCTTCGATCGTGGTAACGACTGGCTCGGCGCCGGGCTGGCGACGTTCCGTACCACCATCACCATGCTGGTGCTGGGTATCTTCTGGATCGAAAGTGCGTGGCCGCTCGGTTCCAGCGCGATGCTTCTGGCCACCATCTTCGCTGGCCTGTTCGCGACCACGCCGAACCCGACGCGCGTCACCTGGATCGTCATGCTCGGCTACCTCACCGGCATGGCCATGGGCTTCATCTGCGAGTTCTTCGTGCTCACGCAGGTGGATGGGTATGGCCTGCTGATCGTCGGCATCGCGCCGTTCCTCGCCGTGGGCCTGGTCATGATGATGAGCCGCCGCCTCGGCTCCTTTGGCCTGGGCTGGTCCATGGGCCTGGCTTACATCCTCGCGCTGAAAAATGTGCAGACCTACGACCCGGCGCATTTCATCAACGATGCGATCGCGCAGGTCGTTGGCCTGGGTGCCGCGGCGGTGTCGTTCGTCGTGATTCCACCCGCCATCGGCAGTGCATGGCTGCGCCGCCGCCAGCTCGCCCGCCTGCGCGGGCAGGTGGCCCTGGCGGCCGAAGCCCCGTTGCCGGGCCTGCGCCATCGCTTCGAAAGCGTGAACCACGACCTGGTCAGCCAGGTGGTGGCGCAAACCCAACCGGGCAGTGCGGATTCGCGTGCCCTCATCGCGTGGGCACTGGCCGTGCACGAGACCGGCCGCGCGCTGATCGAACTGCGCCACGACATGGCGCGCCGCGAGGTGGCTTCCACGTTGCGGCCGTACCTGGAAGATGCGCTGCGCACGCTGGCGCGCTTCTATGAAAAGCCCGACCCGGCGGGCTACCTGCTTGCCCGCGACGCGGTTGCCACCGCTATCGCGAGCGTTGGCGAGCACGAGGGCCACGCCCACCTGCTCGAACACCTGCACCTTGTCCGCATGGCGCTGCTGGATGGCGAATCCGTCCTCGCCGCGTACATGCCTACCGCTCCGCTTGCCAAGGAGATCGTCCATGCCTCGTGAGATCGCGCTCGGCGACGCCCTCGTACCGGGGCTGCTCGTCCTCTTCGTGTTAGCCCTGGTGGCGCTCGCGCTGCTCGATTGGGTGGCTGGCCGCTTCGGCCTTTACCGCCTGGTATGGCACCCGCCGCTGTTCCGCCTGGGCGTGTTCGTCTGTGTCTTCGGCGCGTTCGCGCTGTTCCTCATCTGAGTGATGCCGTCATGAAACTCGCAACCCTCATCCGCTTTGCCATCACTGCCGCCGTGATCGTGGTCGCGGCCTTCGTCGGCCACGCCTTGTGGAAGCACTACATGTATTCGCCCTGGACGCGCGACGGGCGTGTGCGCGCCGAGATCGTGCGCATCGCGCCCGATGTGGCGGGCATCGTCACCGACGTCAAAGTGATCGATAACCAGACGGTGAAGAAGGGTGACCTGCTGTTCGTCGTCGATAAGGCGCGCTATGTGAACGCGCTGAACCAGGCGCAGGCCAACCTGCATGCCGCGGAAGCGGCGGCGCGCGCATCCGGCGCCAGTATCAACGCCGCAGCCGCCAGCGCGCAGCAGAGCCGCTCGAACTTCGAGATGTACGAAGCGCAGTCGGAGCGCCGCCAGAAGCTGATCAACAACGTGATCTCAGCCGAAGACAAGGCCAACGCGCTGGCCGCCGCGAATGCCGCCAAGGCCGGCTGGCAGGCAGCACAGGCGAGCACGAAGCAGGCCTCGGCCGCACAGGAGCAGGCCCTCGCCGCCGTGGCGCAGGCAGCCGTCGAAGTCGCCTCCGCCCAGCTCAATCTCGACCGCACGGAAGTGCGCGCCCCGGTGGATGGTTACATCACGAACCTCGATGTGCGCGTGGGTGACTATGCCAGCGCCGGCACGGCGCGCCTGGCGCTGATCGACAGCCATTCCTACTGGATCTACGGCTACTTCGAAGAAACCAAGCTGCCGGGCCTGCGTATCGGCGATCCGGTGGATATCCGCCTGATGGCTGGCGGCCTGCGCCTGAAGGGTTCGGTGGAAAGCATCGCCCGGGGCATTACCGATGCCGATAACCCGACCGGTAGCGACCTGCTGGCCGACGTGAACCCCACCTTCAACTGGGTGCGCCTGGCGCAGCGCGTGCCGGTGCGCGTGCACATCGATGCCGACCACCTGCCCAAGGGTGCGGTGCTGGCGGCAGGTATGACCGCGACCCTGGTGGTGCACCCGTCGCAGGCCGACCAGGTCGCCGCCCGCTGACCGGCGGCACCGGGCAAACGATTCCTCATCTGTAGGAGCGCGCTTGCGCGCGATTCGGGTCCGCGGCAGGCACCCATCGCGCGCAAGCGCGCTCCTACCGGTCTGCGGTACTTCCGGACCTTAGGCGGTCAGGCGCTTCAGCCGCAGCTGCAGCCACTTGTCCACATCGGGCCACTCGGTGGCCAGGATGCTGTAGCAGACCGTATCGCGCAGCGAGCCGTCTTCGCGGCGCTTGTGGGCGCGAAGCACGCCTTCGCGTTTGGCGCCGAGCCGCTCGATCGCCTTCTGGGAATCCTGGTTGTAGGCATCGGTGTGGAATTCCACCGCCACCACGCCCAGGTTCTGGAACGCGTTATCCAGCAGCAGGTGCTTGCACGCCGTGTTCAGGTGGCTACGCTGCCAGCGCCTGGCGTACCACGTGTAGCCGATGGCCACGCGGTACGGATCGGGGGTGATGTCGTAGTAGCGGCTGGTGCCCACGATATCGCCGCTGGCCTTCTCGACGACCACCCAGGGCGTCATCCGGCCTTCGACCTGGCCGCGCAGGGCCTTTTCCACATAGGCCGTCATCTGGCCGGGGGCGGGCACGCTGGTGAACCAGAGGTCCCAGAGGTTGCCGTCCGCGGCGGCCTGCTCCAGGGCGGGCACGTGGGACAGCGCCATGGGTTCCAGGGCCACCCAGGCATTTTCCAGGCGATCGGCCATGCGTGGGGCTCCTTTCAGGCGTCCAGGTCAGGAATAAGGCGGCTCTCGATCCGCGCGATGGCGTCCTTGAGCTGCAATTTGCGCTTCTTCAGCCGGGTGAGCTGGAGCTCGTCGCGGCCTATGGACTGGGCCAGCTGGTCGATGGCGGCGTCGAGGTCCCGGTGCTCTACCTTGAGCTCCGCAAGGTGGTGGGACAGCTGGATCGGATCCTGAACCTGCATGGCGGCGGCCGGCGGCTTGGGGGAAGCCGTAAGTTTACCCCCCGGCGTGCCGCGCCGCAGCAGCTACAATAGGAGGCTCGTCCCCTCCGAAGTCCCTCGCGACATGTCCGCCAACCCCGACGCCGCCCGCAAGCACACCTACGAAGCCGGCAAGCTGGCCAAGCGCCTGCGCCGCCAGGTAGGCCAAGCCATTGCCGACTTCGGCATGATCGAGGATGGCGACAAGGTCATGGTCTGCCTCTCCGGCGGCAAAGACTCTTACACCATGCTCGACATCCTGCTTTCGCTGCAGGCGAAGGCGCCGGTGCGGTTCGAGCTGATCGCGGTGAACCTGGACCAGAAGCAGCCGGATTTCCCCGAGCACGTGCTTCCAGCCTACCTCACCGAGCTGGGCGTACCGTTCCACATCATTGAGCAGGACACTTATAGCGTCGTCACTCGCGTCATCCCGCAGGGCAAGACCCTGTGCAGCCTGTGCTCGCGCATGCGCCGTGGTGCGCTGTACCAGTGGGCGGCGGCCAACGGCGTGACCAAGATCGCGCTCGGCCATCACCGCGACGATATCCTCGGTACGTTCTTCCTGAACATGTTCTACCAGGGCAGCCTGAAGGCCATGCCGCCCAAGCTGCAATCCGATGATGGCAAGCATGTCGTGATCCGCCCGCTGGCGTATTGCCGCGAGGACGATATCGCGACCTATGCCGAGGCAAAGGCCTTCCCGATCATCCCCTGCAACCTGTGCGGTTCGCAGGAGAACATGCAGCGCAAGGTGGTCAAACGCATGCTCGCCGATTGGGAGAAATCCCATCCGGGTCGCAGCGAGACCATGTTCCGCGCGCTGGGCAACATTGCGCCCACGCAGCTGATGGATCGCAACCTGTTCGATTTCGCGGGACTTGGCGCCCGTGAAGGCGCGGTACGCGCCGACACCCATGCATGGCTTGGCGGTAACGATACCGCTGACGATAACGACTGACCCTTTCCCTTCCACCGTTTCAAGGCCCGACGATCATGACCCTGTTCTCCGCTGTCGAACTCGCCCCGCGCGATCCGATCCTTGGCCTCAACGAAGCCTTTGGCGCCGATACCCGTGCGGACAAGGTGAACCTGGGCGTGGGCGTGTATTACGACGCCAATGGCCACGTGCCGCTGCTGCGCGCCGTGCGCGAAGCCGAGAAAGCGCGCCTGGAAGCGCAGCTGCCGCGCGGTTACCTGCCCATCGATGGCATCGCGCTGTACGACAGCGCCGTGCAGAAACTGCTGTTCGGCGCCGAATCGCCGCTCCTGGCCGATCGCCGCGTGGTCACCGCGCAGGCCCTTGGCGGCACGGGCGCGCTCAAGGTCGGTGCTGATTTCCTCAAGCGCCTGAACCCGGATGTGCCGGTTGCCATCAGCAACCCCAGCTGGGAGAACCACCGCGCGCTGTTTGAATCGGCAGGCTTCAACGTCGTCGATTACCCCTACTACGATGCCGCCACGCACGGCGTGGATGTGGAAGGCATGCTGGCCGGCCTGGCGAAGCTGCCGAAGGGCTCGGTCGTGGTGCTGCACGCGTGCTGCCACAACCCGACGGGCGTGGACCTGGCCGAAGCCGATTGGAAGCGCGTGATCGACGCCGTGCGCACGCATGGCCTCGTGCCGTTCCTCGATATCGCCTACCAGGGTTTTGGCGATGGCATCGAAGCCGACGCCGTGGCGGTGCGCCTGTTCGCGCAGGCCGATGTGCCGTTCTTCGTTGCCAGCTCGTTCTCGAAGTCGTTCTCGCTGTACGGCGAGCGCGTCGGCGCACTGTCGATCGTCACCAGCTCGCACGACGAAGCCGTGCGCGTGCAGTCGCAGCTCAAGCGCGTCATCCGCACCAACTACTCGAACCCGCCGACCCATGGCGCGGCCGTTGTCTCCGCGGTACTGAACCACGACGCGCTTCGCGCGACGTGGGAAACCGAGCTGGGCGAAATGCGTGAGCGCATCCGCGCCATGCGTCGTGGCCTCGTGGAGCGCCTCGCCAAGGCGGGCGATTTCGGTTTCATTCAACAGCAGCGCGGCATGTTCTCCTACTCCGGGCTTAGCAGCGCACAGGTCGATCGCCTGCGCGAAGAGTTTGGTATCTATGCCGTGGGCACGGGCCGCATCTGCGTCGCCGCGCTGAACGACAAGAACATCGATCGCGTCGCCGACGCGATCGCGAAGGTCGTCTGAGTTATCCCACGTGTTATCGCCGGCGGGCGCATGGCGCCCGCCACGGCTCATCCTTTGCATGAGAATCACCGATAGATGTTCTTTCGCAACCTGACGCTTTTTCGTTTTTCCGAATCCGTCGCCACCGATCTTGACCGCCTGGACGAAGCGTTGCCCGAGCATCGCCTGCGCCCGGTCGGGCCCATGGAGCTTTCCGCCCGCGGTTTCGTCTCGCCGCTGGGCCGCAACGAGGAGGGCCTCACCCACAACGTGGCCCGCAACACCATGGTCACCGTGGGCAGCGAAGATAAGCTCCTCCCGTCGTCGGTCATCAATGACGAGGTGGCCAACCGCGTGCAGAAGATCGCCGAGGAAGAAGGCCGCAAGGTGGGTGGGCGCGAGCGCAAGAAGATCAAGGACGACGTGATGAACGAACTCGTCCCGCGCGCGTTCGTTCGCAGCTCGCGCATGAAGGCCTATGCCGACAAGAAAAACGGCTGGTTCGTGCTGGATACCTCCAGTCGCAAATCCGCTGAGAACACCCTGAGCCAGGTACGTGAGGCCCTGGGCAGCTTTCCGGCGGTGCCGCTCGCGCCCGAGGAATCGCCCCGGATCCTCATGACCCATTGGGTGGCCACGGGCGAACTTCCGGGTGGCCTGGCCCTGGGTGACGAGTGTGAACTGCGCGATCCGGCCACGGCCTCGGGCGCCATTGCCCGTTGCCGCCGCCAGGATCTCGATACGGATGAGATTCGCGAGCACCTGCGCACCGGAAAGCAGGTGTTCCAGCTTGGTTTGGTGTTCGATGACCGCATCTCTTTCGTGCTTGGCGAAGACCTGATCCTGCGTAAAATCAAGTTCACGGACGTGGTGCTGGATGAACAGGCGGATAGCCACGAGAACGCCGCCGCCGAAATGGACGCCACCTTCGCCCTGATGGCGCTGGAATATGAGCGCCTGCTGGGCAAGCTCGAAGAGTGGTTCAAGCTGCCGCGCCCGGAGTGATCCACCGGGCCGGTCGCATCGGTTGATACCGCGGGATGGGATGTTTGTCGGGATCGGTTCGGGACTGGCAACATGACATTGGAACAAGGCGACTGGCTGGAACTCTCCACCCCGACCGGGGGCACCATCCGCGTGCTCAAGTCGGCGCATCCGCGCGCGCGCCGGCTTCGCCTGACGGTGACACCGAAGGGCGCACGCCTGACCTATCCCAACGGTACGCATGTGGCGCAGATGACGGCTTTCCTGCGCCACCACGCCGATTGGCTGGAACAGAAGCTCGGCGAATTCCACATGGATGCCGAGCCGCTGCCCGCGCTACGCGTGGGTGTGCCAACCACGTTCCCGTTTCGGGGCGAAGAGATCACGCTTGATTGGGCAGAAGGCCCGTATCCGCGCGTGCAGCACGACGAGGGCAGCATCACGCTGATCATCCCCGGCCCACATCATCGTGAGTTGCTGGTGGCACGTGGCCTGCTTGCCACGTTCTTCGAGGCGCAGATTCGCCGCGATGTGTCGCGCTGGTTGCCGGGCTACATTCCGCAGATCAACGCGGCGCCTACCGCCTTGCGCATCCGGCCGCTAAAGAGTTTGTGGGGCAGCCTGGACACACGCGATCGCATCAACCTGGATCTCGCGCTGGCGCTCGCGCCACCGGCCGCGTTGCGCTATGTGCTGGTGCATGAGCTCTGCCACCTTAAGGTGCGCAACCATTCGCCGAAGTTCTGGCATTGGGTGGAGAGCATCCTGCCGGATCATAAAGAGCAGCGTACGTGGCTGCGTGCGCACGGCAGTGCGCTGAAGGCGCAACTGGATCGGCTTATTGCTGATGTAGCGGATTGAGGGTAGCTATCGCTTCTCCGCTTCTTCGCTTCGTCGGCTTATCGCGTGCAAGCACGCTCCTACCATTCTGCCGTGACGGCCACGGACGCCGTGACGGCCACGGATGCCGTGATGGCCACGAATGTCGTGACGGTCACGGACGCCGTGAACTTGTAGGAGCGCGCTTGCGCGCGAAAACCAACAGGGCGGTGATGCCGCCCGCTTAATGCGCCAGCGCAAACCCCGTAATAATCCGCGCCGTCTCTTCCGGCTTCTCCAGCATCGGCATGTGATTGCAACCGTTCATCACGGTCGCGCCGATCGAGGGGGAGCTCTTTAGCCCGTCGCGCAGCGTATCCAGTGCCGATACATCGATGATCTTGTCATCGTGGCACCAGATGCCCAGCACCGGCATCTGCAGCTTGCCGATCACCGGATCCAGTGCGTACGCCTGCTCGGGCTGCTTGAGCTCGGCGAACGTACGCTCGATGAACGCGCGATCCTTCTCGTTGCGATGGATCAGTGCATCTTCAATACGGCCAGGCAGGTGCGGTGGCTTGACGAAGATGCGTGCCAGCAAGCCTTCCAGCTGCTCACGGTCGCTATAAATGAACGGGTTCTTGCCGGCTTTCACATCGCGGACGAAATCATTGTCCTTGAAGGTCAGGCCCAGCGAGCTCATCAGGCCAAGGGCGGCGACGCGCTCCGGATGGTCGGCGGCATACACCCCGGCGATTGCACCACCCATGGACTGGCCGACCAGCAGGAAATGCTGCTGGCCGGTGGCCTTCGCAAACTCCTCTAGCCGCGCGGCCTGTGCCGGGATGCCGTAGTCGCCGTTTTCATTGCGCGACGATTCGCCCCAGCCGGGCAGGTCGGGAATCACGACATGGAAATGATCGGTGAGGCCCTTGGCCATCTCCAGCCAGGTTTCCTTGTTGGCCGCAAAACCGTGCAACAGCACGATCGTCGGGCCCTGGCCGCCTTCGTAGTACGACCACGTGGTATCGCCGGCAACGACGGTTTGTTTATCGACATGGGCCTGCATGGCCATGCGTGCCGCATCTGCCCGGAGGAGCAGCTGCGGCGCGACAAAGTAGACCAGGCCCGCACCGACGCCGAGCACCACGGCCACCACCACGAGGAACTTCAGCCGGCGCAGCAGCAAACGCTGCCACAGCGGGCGGGCGGTGGCGGGATTCACGGGAGCAGGGGACTTAGCCATATCACTTCTTCTTCGACTTGCCGGCGAGGATGCCTTCCACCGCCTGCTGGGTCATCGGATGGTAGCCAGCCTTCGCCTTCGCATAGGTTTCCTTCGCGAACGCCAGGCCTTCCGGCGTGCGGGCGAAGGCCTTGTAGACCGGCGTGGTGAGGTACAGGCGGCCGATACGGGTCATGTGCTCGGCGGCCGCCGTCCACACATCCTTGTCGCCGGCGGCGATGGCGTGAGCGTACCAGCGCATGCCGATTTCGGCGTTCGGCGTACCCGTAAGGTGCCAGGCGGCATCAAGGGCCTTCATCTTGTCGAGCGGCGGCACGTCCGGCATACGATCCAGGAAGTACATCCACTCCTGGGTGTTCCACGTCTTCGCATCGAGCTTCGCGGCATCGAGCTTGCCGGCGAGGAACTCGCCGCGCTGCTTGTCGATGCTGTCGAAGCGGGCCGAGGTCGGCAGTGGCGCATCCTTCGGGATACCCGGCTGCCAGATCCACGCACGTGCTTCCGCCTCACTCATCTTGCCCGGGTATTTATCGAGCAGGTTGGCCTTGAGGTAGGCGAACATGGTGTCGGTATCGATGCTCTGGAACGCGAAGTGGGCGAAGTAGCCCTTCAGGTAGGCATCGAACGTTTCGCGGCCAAAGCGCTGTTCCAGCGTGCGCAGGAACCAAGAGCCCTTGTCATAAGCGACCGACGAGAGCGAATCGCCCGCACCCACGCCGCGTGCATCCGGGGTCAGCTTCTGCGTGTTCGCAGGCATGTCGCCGATCGTCTTCTGCAGCTCGCGCGCGGAGAGCAGGGCTTCTTCGTCTGCCAGCGACTTGCCGTACACGGCCTCGGTGATGCGGCCCTGCACGTAGGTGGTGAAGCCTTCGTTGAGCCAGATATCGCGCCAGGCGGCACTGGTCACCAGGTTGCCCGACCAGGAGTGAGCGAGCTCATGCGACACCAGTGAGACCAGGCTCTTGTCGCCGACCAGCACGGTCGGCGTCGCGAACGTCATGTTCGGGTTTTCCATACCGCCGAATGGGAACGAAGGCGGCAGCACAAGGATGTCGTAACGACCCCAGGCATACGGGCCATACAGCTGCTCGGTCGTAGCGATGAGCTTCTCGGTGTCTTCGAACTCGTGCGCGGCCTTGCCAACGACGCTCGGTTCCGCATACACGGCGCTGCGCGGGCCGGTTTCCTTTACCGCGATATCGCCGGCGGCGATCGCGAGCAGGTACGACGGGATCGGATGCGGCTGGTCAAACGTGAAATCGCCATCGAGCGGGTGCTTCGCATCGTTGATCGCGCTCATCACTACGCGCACATCCTTCGGCGCGGTCACGTGCGCATCGTAGGTGAAGCGAATGGCGGGCGAATCCTGTAGCGGCACCCACGAACGGGCGTGGATGGATTCGGATTGCGAGAACATGAAGGGCTGCTTCTTGTCCGCGGTCTGCTCCGGGGTAAGCCACTGCAGGCCCGAGGCCTCGGGCACCGTGGTGTACGTGATGCGAACGCTGCCCGGGTGGGCCGGCGCCTGGATGGTGAGCTTGGAGCCCAGCTCCTTGTCACGCGGGGCGAGTGCGAACTTCAGTGGCGAGGCCTTGCCGCCGGCGTCCACGGCATCGACGCTGGCGATTTTCAGGTCGCGGGTATCGAGCACGAGATCGTTGCTCTTGCCGGCCTTCCAGTCGAGCTTGAGCGTGGCGTTACCGGCCAGTTCGCGCTTCGCGAAATCAACCTTCAGGTCGAGGTCCAGGTGGGTGACCTTGACCACGTCCGGCTGGGCGTAGGAATGCGGATCGGCCGCGAAGGCCACGACGGGGAAGGCCATGGTCAGGGCCGCGAAAGGAAGCAGGCGCATGAAGCGATTTCCGTGGGAGGGAAGCCCCCAGTATGCCACTGCTGGCCCCAGGGGCTTCCCCGGCCTTATGGCACGGCCGGCTGGCCCACGGTGAACTGGCCGGGTCGAAGCACCAGGAATGTGCCGGGGTCCGGGTCGGCGCCACGCAGGACGTAGTGCGGCTGGGGCGCCGTATCGTCGAGAAACACACGAAACCCGCGTGTTCCTTGCGGACGCAAGCGGTCCAGGTGGATCTGGACCCATCGGGGCGGCATGACACCGGTCATCGCCTGGCGCAACGCCGGATCGAGCGGGGATGCGGCGAGTCCGGAGAAGCCTGATCCCCGCACGCGTGTGAGCGGCAGGTAGATCGATGGCCGCTCCAGCCCCGTGACGAAGTCAGGTGGGTAATACCACACGGAATCGGGCCACTCGATGGCCGGGATCTCCCGCCACGGGGGCTCGACCACGAGTGGCACCGGCGCTCCCCGCGGGGCTGCCATGGGCGCCCGGCGCGCGGCCTCGAGCGCATCGCTCCATGCGCTCCACCGCGTGCGGCCGACGGGCACCGGCCGCCCCCGAGCCATCAGGACCTCGATGTGCAGGTCATCGGCCGCGGTCCCGCCCAGCCGCTGCCGCAGCACCCGCAGGAACTCACTGCGTTGGTGCGCTGTGAGTCCGGTGTAGTCCGCTTCCTCAACGTGCTGCACGATCGGTATGCGGCTGGGGGGCGGCGAGCCCGGCAGGCGGCGCCCCCCCGCGCAGGCCCATGTCCGGTCTCAGGCCCCACTGGCCACCTTCGCGCCGGATCGCCGGGCCGGTGTAATGCGTATCGGGAGCGCCAGGACGCGTAAGACGCCACGTAAGGTTCGCGCGATCGAAGCGCACTTCGTACGGCACGTTCCCAGACACGACGTAGCGTCTCGGTCCGAGGGCATGGATGCCCTGCGCATCAGGCGCCGTCTCCTGGAGGCTTACCTGCGGGGCGGCATAGCGAGGGTCCAGGCCGGCCGCAGATCGCGTGGCCCTTGCTGCGCCAGGTAGCCACGACGCGCCGGCCACGCCACGCAGGTAAACCCATGGACGCACCGCGACATGCGCGATAGGCACCGTGCCCAGAAGGTTTACGTAGGCTTCTGTCGCATCCAGGAATGCACGGGTGTAGTCACCGCTGCGCAGCGCGTCCTCCACGCGCCACAGGGCACGCATGCCACGGCCAAGGCCGGTAAACATTTCGCGGACCATGGCCGGCCCCGGCGACAGCGCATCCTGGACAATGCCAGCAAGGCGCCAGTAGGGCGCGGCCTGCTGCTCACGCAGGCTCGCTTCCAGCTCCGACAGGTCGAGCAACATGCGTGCGACGACCGATGCGTAGTTCGCCTCGAACACATGTCCCTGGATCTCGCGCTCACCGAAGGCCTCCGCGGTGGCAGTAAACCCCTCGCCGCCGGACTGTCCCACGATCCAGGTTGCGCGGCGCGTCCCGTCCGGAATGGCGAAGTGCCGGTTACCCTGGGTGTCGGCGCTGGCATGCGATGCCGGAAGACGGTCCAGCAGCCAGGTTTCGAAGCGCGGGTGATACAGGAACTCACGTGCCGCCTCTGCGGCATCCGCGAACTCCCGGATATCGCGGCCGTCGGGAGTATCGGGCGTATACAACACCACGGTCGACACGCTGTCGCGCTGGCGAGCGCCGATGGCCAGCAAGTCACCCACGACCGCGCCACGGTAGGTGAATTGCCTTACGACGATGTCGTGGCCCTCCACGGTGGGACGGCCTGACGCGACCGGCGCGGAATGCACGGCATGCAGCCATTGGTATCCCCTCTCGGCATGATCATCCCTGAAACCCGGCCGATCTTCGGGCAGGTAGTAGCCAAGGCGGGCGTCCGCCGCTGCCATGGCCAGCCGCGCACGCATGAGTCGCGCAGCCACATCACGACGCACCCGCCCATCGCGGCGCGGATCGAATGCGGCCAGCAGCTGGTCGCGATAGCGCCGAACGGCGTCGGGATCCTGCAGGTCTTCAGGAGGATCCATCGCGTCGCTCACGCCGTGTGCCTTCAGCGTGCGCAGGCCCTCGTCGGTCTCGCTGCGCAATTCACTCGCGGTGTGGTGCCATGCCTCGCGAACGGGAGCGGGCACCCTGGCTAGCCTCGCTGCATTGCGGAGCGCCAGCACCCGCTGTAGGCGATCGGCATGCATGGCGTCGATATCCAGCCTGGCGTGGATATCCAGCGCAGCCCGCACCGAGTCGGCCACCGTCGCCGCGTCGTCGCCGTGGGAAAGCCCCTCCCAGGCGTCTGTCACCTGCTGGCGCTGCACGGCGGCGACGCGCCGTATGATCGTTGAGAAGATGTCCACACCGGCCGGTCGTGACGCGACGAAGCCGGGACGGGCGATCATGCGGTCAACATCGCTTACGCGCAGGCCGGGCAAGGTGTCTCGCGAAATCAACTCATGCCGTATCCGCTCTTCAAGCTCTTCGTGCATGCGCGGCAGCGAAGGAAACCGGTCCCATCCCCGGTCAGGCATGAACAGCAGCACGGGTTTGTCGGGTGTGTTTCCTGCGATGGCGAGCGCGCCGGGATAGGGCATCCCATCGAACAGGATGTCGTACAGGGCCGTTTCCGTGGGAACGATGCGCCCGAGCGATCGCATCACGGCCGTAATGCGGTCGGCATCGGGCTGCGGAAGCGTTCGATCAAGGGCACGAAGCGTCGCGTCAGCCTCCATCACGGTCGCCATCTGTGCGGCTAGTGCCTGTTCGACGGTCATCGTCGCACCGCTGCGCGCGGGTGTATTCCACCATGCATCGACGCTAGAAAGAAAAGGCTCCAGGCCCGTGGGCAAAGGCTGCTCCGGCACGAGTGGGACGCGCGCCTGGATTTCGCCAAGCCATCGGCGGCAGGATTCCATCTGCTGAATGAGCGGGGCCGCCGCTTCCTCGGTGGGTTGCGCCAGTGCGGGTGGTTGGTTCGGTGTTTGCATATCCATGGCGTTCCTTGCCTGGCGTCATCAGGGCAGCGGTGACGACGTACGGGTATAGCTCGCGGGAAGCCGCAGCTCGGTGCCCCATGCGTGCAGCGTGTACGCGTATTCGCCATTTGGCATCAGGCGGCGTACCAGGGCATGGTTGGGCCGCCGGAACAGGTCGGTCATGTAGCGGGTATCCACCTGTACCCAGTGTGCAAGCGGGTCGCGGCCACCGAGCCGGTGCGCGGGTGAGACGCCAAGATTTCCATCCAGTTGCGTGCGCGGCGTGCCAGGGGGAAGTGTCGTCGCCTGGAAATAGTTGGCCACCTGCAACGATCCCTCGCCGCCACTGCGCACGATCACTTCGGCGCCGTTACGACCCATCCGGTGGCCGGGGATCTGATCCGTGTAAATCCACAGCCGCTGGGGCCAGTCCTCTGGGTCAAGTACCTCGGCGAGGCCACGTCCGTGGCCGACGTTGACCGGGGCATGGGCATTGTCGACGTGCGCGCGCGCCGCCGTCACCGCGTCGTCCCAGCGCCGCCGCTGGTCCACCGTGAGGGCGTCCGCCAGGTCCTCCGCCGGATCGGTGGATGAAGAGATCGCCGGGTCCTGGCCGTCATCGCCGCGCCACGAATGCGGTTCGGATGACGGCACGCGTCCCCCATCGCGCGCCCATCCGCGATCCGACAGCACACGGGCGCGTTCGGCCGCATCAGGGAAGCGGACCTCAAGCTCGTGCAGGAATTGCCGTCGCTGTGCCACGCTTAGCGAGCGGATATCCGTAGCAACCCCATCTTCGTAAAGCCATGCGGTACGGGTGGGTACTTCCACGCGCACATGCAGCGAATCGTTACTTCCGTGCCGCGTCATCAGGTCCGCGCCAGGGTTGTCGCGAAACACCGCTTCAAACTCCGCACGGCGCGGCTCCAGTTCGGCGGGAAGGCGAAGGCGCTGCTCTGCGACGGGCCCGGCGGCGCCTGCCGGTTCGGCAGCCGCGGGGGGTGCCCCTTGCGGCGCGGCCGGCGCATCGTCGCCCATGCGCAGCATACGGCGGAAGCGATCGCGAAGCCGGCGCCCCGCGCCGCCGGGCAAGCCCACCTCGTGATAGGCCCAGGTTCCCGATTCGGTGTAGTGGATGGCCGGACCCCAGGCGAGTGGGCCGCGGCCCGGTGGCTGGAGCCGCCAGGTATCGAAAGCCTCGTCGTAGCGCACGCCGTACGTACCCTGGCCATGCTTGATGTAACGCTTGCCGCCAAGGTGATAGATGCCCTGGGCGTCGGGACCACCCCGCAGGGTGATACCCGACGCTTCAAAGCGTGCCTCGAACCGGGGCGATGGAAGTGCGAGCTCGAACGGCGCGGCGAGCGGAGGCCTCGTGGCAGAGGGACGGATGAGCGGAGACCGCGCCTTCCCTGCGAGCCACGGTGGAACGACGATGTCGAGCGCGCTGGTATAGGCATCAGTGAACGACAGATAGGCGTCGACGCTGTCGCCGGCTTTGACATTATCGTAGAAGCGGTTCAACGCCTGGAACGTGCGTGCGGGTGCTCGCAGCGTCTCCCATGCCGCGTCGGCGAGGAGGCCTTGCAGCGGCGGGGTACCCACCCGGCTGAACGACCAACGCCGTGCATCCCGTTGCAGGGTATGTGTGTCGTGAATCGCCTGATCGACCATCGTGTCGTACCCGATGGAAAGGAAATCGTGCTTGGCCTCGCGTTCATCGAACGGTTCTTCCGTCAGGGTATATCCAGCGCCTGCCGGGCTTCCAAACACCCAGTTCGAAAGGCGATCCCCCGCGAAGCGCCGAGTGGTTCCGTCCGCCGTCCGCTCGGAAAAGGCCGATGGCAGCCGGTCGAGCAGGTACTCGCGAAACGCGGGTGCGTACAGGAACCCGCGAGCGGCGGCCTGCCGGTCATCGAATTCGCGGAAAGCATGGCCATCGGGTGCATCCGGTGTGTAGAGCACTACCGTTGGTACGCTCTCCGGTTGGCGTACGCCGAAGAGATACACATCGCGCAGCGGAATACCTTTGTAGGTGAGTTGCTTCACGACAATGGCGTGGTTCTCGACGGTGGCGCGTCCCTCGGCGGATCGGGCATCCAGTACAGCCGTAACCCACGCATGGCCGCGTTCCGCATGGTCGTCCCGAAACGAACGTGCTTCCTCGGGAAGGTAGTAAGCCAGCCTGGCATCGGCTGCCTCGGCGCGCATGCGTGCAGCCTGCACCTCGACATCAGTGGCTTTGGCGAGCGCGCCGCCCGGCTTACCTCGAAGGCGAGCTTCCAGATGCTGACGGTATCGGTCGGCAAGGTTCGCTCCCCGCACGAGCTCGACCAGCGCGGGCTGGGACAGCATGGCCGACATAGCCTGGTTGTCACCGCGCACGACACGCATCCGGACGGGTTCGATCGAAGAAAGACCTCGCCACGCGAGTTCCCGCAACGATTGGCGAACGACATCCGCTCCGCCGAACAGTTCCTTCAGGTGCTCGTATGAGCCCCTCACCGTGTCGTGTTCGATTTCCACCACCAGATCGCCAGGAGCATCTTGAATCCCCAGCGCGGAGAGTCGTGTGGCCAGTTCACGATCGGTGAAGGCGATGACGGATTCGGCAGGTTCAATGCCGGCGGCGATACGCAATACCGATGCGTCGGCCGCCAGTCGAGTCAATGCACCAGAGGCGTTGCGCCATGCATCGGCGACATGGCGCGGCGTGCGTGCAAGCCGCTCCTCCTGCGCAAGATCGAGAAGACGGTGTTCACGGGCGCGCAGGATCGCCGGAATGTCGATCTGTCCGCTGAGGCGAAGTTCGCCGCGCACGCGGTCGTTGAAGCGTACATCGGCGCCGGGTAGATCCCTGTCGAGCTGGTAGTTGTCCCACGCCAGCATCAGTCTGTCCCGGATCACGCTTGCCATGCGCTCCGACAGCACGTCGAAGGGACGACTGTCGAGTGCGCGTAGCGCGACCGCCTCGCTCTTGCCGGCCTGGACGAAGGCATCCGCGGTGACGCCTTTGATACGATCCACGGGCAGGCCCCTCTCAAAGAAGCGGCGGCGCACGGTCTCCAGCATAAGGTCGACCGATGCGTAGGTTTCCCATCCCGTGCCCGGCAGGAACAGCAGGTGGTGCCCCGGCGTGTCGTCTGCACTCGCGACGAGAGCGCCGGCAAAGGGTTGGTCACCCATCATGAGCTCGTGCAGATGCAGTCCGACGGGAGTGGTGGCAGTGAGTGTGTCGGTGGCGCGGCGCGCTACCGTGGCCGCAAGGGGATCCAGGGTGCCGTCCGTGGCGCGCAGGGCCGCCTCATCGCGCATGGCGCGGGCGAGTAGTTGTGAACGGGCCGGGTGCTGTGTCGATGCCCACGCATCCAGGTCGACCAGAAGTGGGTTGATGGACGGCGGCGGGCGTTCCGGGATCGCGGGCATCCCACTCTCCATATCGAGCAGGGCGGTATGGGTCGCGGCCAGGCCGCGCAGTGCGTGGCTGGCGATATCCATCTCGCGCGTGGTGCCGTGCAACGCGGTGGGTTGGGTGTCGTTAGGGTGCATATCCATGGCATGTAGTCCTTTGGCAATATCGGTCAGGGTTCGCGTCCGAGCGGGACGACACGTTGGTTGGCTCCAAGCCGGAGGAAGTTCTCTCCGGCCGTTGGCCGCAGGTAGTAGCGCGTACCCGAAGCGCTATCGATCGCGATGAGTTCGGCCCTCGGCCCGCTCAGCCCGGGAGCCAGCAGGCCGCGCGGCTGGATCCGGACACCGAACGTGCCCGAGCGTACGAGCGTGCGATTACCCGTGCTGGCGCGGATATCTGCGATAGAAGCGTTGGGGGGGACGGTCGTCACAGGTACGGCTACGAGATCCTGGCCAAGCCGCTCGCCGTGCAGGTGCGCCCAGTTCGTGTTGTAACCGCCGCGGGTAAGCTCACGCTGGAACTGGCTCGTGCCGTAGGGCAGGTTGCCGTAGTAGTAAAGTTCCTCGGGTACCTGGCTGGGGTGTATGCGCCGGAACGGCGGTGACAACGCCGGCAAAAGCGGTGCGGCGGGCGTTTTCGGAGCGACGAGCCCTTCGGCGGCAGCCTGCGGCGGGGCCATCCATTGCTGTCTCCAGTCAGCGAAGCCCTGTGCCGATAGCGCATTCGAGCGCGCTTCGATCCAGCGGGCTCGCTGGATCGGATCGATCCGCGCGACGGGTGGTATGCCGATCATTTCCGATTCCATCGAGCGCGCGACGAGTTCGCGTTCAAACGCATCGGGAAAGGCACGTTCGATCGCATCCGCATAATGGTTGAACCAGTCGTCCGCGGATGGCTGCTGCCCTGCCGCGCGCCGCGCGCCGCGGCCGGACCCGCCGCGAAGACCGATAACGTTGTAGGCCCAGGCGGCCGACTCGGTACGCTGAACCGCCGGACCCCACGTCGTTGCGCCGCCCTGATGCGGCTTGAGCCGCCAGGTGTCGAAACTGGCGTCGTAACGCACGCCATAAAGTTTTCCACCCTGCTCGATATAGTGTTGGTTCTCGATGAGCCACATGCCGTTGGCGTCACTCGCGCCGCGCCGGACCACGCCCGTGGCTTCGTAACGAGGTTCGAACTGCACCGGCAATGCCCTGGACGGGCTGCCACCAACCAGTCGGGCGCCCTGGCGGAAGTTGGCCGCCACGATGCCGCGGGCCGAACCACCGACGACGCCTGGCGCCGCCGCACCCAGCGATGCGACGTAGAAATCGGTGAAGTCGAGGTACGCCTGTGCGGCGTCACCCGCCTTGATGCTGTCGTATAGCCTCCAGGAGGCCTGCGCTGCATGCATCGGGGCATTGGCGATCCCTTTGATCGCGTTAGCTACCAGGTTGTCGAGCAACAGCCTGCGTGGCCAATCCACCAGCCACGCCCAGTTGGCATCGCTGGCGCTTCGGCTGAATGCCGTGACGTTGCGCAATGCCAACTGCACGCCGGTCTCGTAGGCCGCGTCCAGCACGTCGCCTTCGATGGCACGCTCTTCGAAGGGCGCCGCGGTCCAGGTATAGGCAACATCGCTCGCCGCACCAAGTACCCAACTGGCGAGGCGTGAGCCAGCGAACTGGCGGTCCTCGCGACCTGGCGTTACCGTGGCGTATTCCATGGGAAGGCGATCGAGCAGGTATTCCCGGAACGCCGGGTGATAAAGGAAGCGTCGGGCGGCTTCGCCACGGTCGTCGAACTCGCGGAACACAATGCCGTCGGGAGCATCGGGTGTGTAGTACAGGATGGTCGGCACCGCGCCTGGTTGTCGCACACCGAACGCCAGTACGTCCTTCAGGGGCGTGCCCTGGTAGGTCACCTGGTAGGCGACGACGTCATGCCCTTCGACCTTCTCGCGCCCGCGCGAGGTCGGCGCATTCAACACGGCCCGTATCCACTGGAAACCGCGTTCCGCGTGATCGTCACGGAACGAGCGTGGCTCCGACGGGCGGTAATACGACAGCCTTGCATCGGCCGCCTGCATGCGCATGCGCGCAGCGAGCACGAGCGTGGCAGCCTTCTTTTTGCCTGCGGCAGGTTCACCATGACGAAGCACGCCGGTGAGGTAAGCGTGGTAGCGTGTCGCCAGGTCGAGTTCACGTACCAGGCGTCGGATCGCCCGGTCATCCAGGGCACGGATCGCGTTGCCTTCGACATCCACCGCGGTCAGCTTCACGGGATCGAGCACGGCGATATTCTGGTAAACCAGATCAAGCAATCCGATATATACCGGTGCCGTGCCTTCGAACAAGGACTGCAGCGATTGCGCGCGGACGGCGGCATCGCCGTTGTAGTCGGCCTTGATCCGGATGTTGATGGGCGCCTCATGGATGCCGAGCGCCTTGAGTCGCGATGAAACCGCCTCGGTGGCGAAGGCCGCCAGCGACGTGACCGGCGCGTCGTTGTCAGAGGCGCTTTTCAGCGCGACGGCATAGGTATCGGCCGCGTGCCGCCAGTGCGTGGCGACATCGGCAGGTACGTCAGCGAGACGCTCCTCATTGATCGATTCGACCAGGCGCGCGTTGCGTGTCGCAAGCAGGGCCTCCACGTCGAGCGCAGGTATCCATGCAAGCACGCGGGTCAGCGTATCGGCCAGCACCGTATCACGTGCAGGTTCACCTTCCGCGATCGCCCACGCGACCCACGCTTCATCCAGCTTTTCGCGGTGCACCTCAATGGCACGGTTGACGTAGCTGGTGAACGGATCACCATCGATGGGCTGGGAGGACACACCCGAGAGTCCCACGTCGCCCAGCCCACGGCGGGCAGCTCCTGGCAACGGGGCGCCGTCGGCAAGGCGTCGCCGGATACGTTGGCCTACCGACTCGTGCAGGGTATCCAGATCACCGAATACTTCCCAGCCACCGTCGGCGGAAAAAAGCAGCGTGCGACGATCGGCCCCGGAGGACTCCACCACCAGGGCGCCTCCCAGCACGATGGGGCCGAACCGCAGATCGCGCACCGTGACACCCGGCGGAAGGGCGCCACCATGTGCGCGAGCGACAGCACCCGCGAGCGTGGCACTCCGCGTATCAAGCACGCGGTCTTCCTTCCCGAGCCGGGCCAGATCCCGCAGACTGATCGCCACCCGTGATGCGAGCGCATCACGACGTGCGGTGTCCCAGTACGTATCGAAGGCGCGGAGGAACTGTTCGCGGTGTGCCGCATCGGGCGTGATGGGCGCCGGGGGCAGCGCCGCCAGTTGGCGGGTAAGCCAGTCGTGGGTCGCGACCAGGCTTTGATACGCGGCAACGGCAGCCTGCTGGGCAGGTGCTTCGATGGCAGGCGGTGCCTGCGGGGGAGCCATATCCATGACAATCCTTTGCGTGAGAAATCCGTACGCAAAGTCTATGGCTCGTGGAGCGGCGTGTATGAGAGGGCACTGCACCTACATCACGTAGGCGCAGGCCCGTGCTGCGTGTCAGGTTAGTTCCCGCCGCGCAGGCGGGTGATCCCTTACAGCTTGTAGCCGCGATGAATGGCAACGATGCCGTTGGTGAGGTTGCGCACTTCGACGTGGCCAAAGCCGGCGGCGAGCATCATGTCTTTCAATGTTGCCTGGTCAGGGTGCTTGCGAATCGACTCGGCAAGGTATCGGTAGCTATCCGAATCATTCGCGAACAGGCGACCGAGGCGCGGCAGGATCTGGAATGAGTGGATGTCGTACAGCTTCGACAGGAGTGGGCTCTGCACCTTGGAGAATTCGAGCACGAGCAGGCGTCCACCGGGCTTCAGGATGCGCTGCATGTCGGCCAGCGCCTTATCCTTGTCGGTGACGTTGCGCAGGCCAAAGGCAATGGTCACCGCATCGAAGCTGTTATCGGGGAACGGCAATGACTCGGCGTTCATCTGTGCCCAGCGCAGGCCGGAGACCAGCCCACGATCGGTCAGGCGGTCGCGGCCCACGCCCAGCATGGCGGCGTTGATATCGCCGACCACCACCTCGCCCTCATCACCCACCACGGGCTTGAGCAGCGCGGCAATGTCGCCCGTGCCGCCGGCGAGGTCGAGCACGCGGTCGCCACGGCGTACACCGCTGACAGCCACGAAGTGGCGCTTCCAAAGGCGGTGGACACCGAACGACATGAGGTCGTTCATCAGGTCATAGTTGCCGGCGACCGAAGTGAACACCTGGCCGACGAGCTTCTGTTTGTCGGCAACGGGGACGTCGCGAAAGCCGAAATGGGTGGTCTTGTTTTCCATGCCGCGGTGTACCTCAGTGTTCTTCGTGGTGGCGCTGCTTTTCATTCGCCACGTGGCGATCGTGCAGCGACTCAGCCGTGGTTTCGCCCGGATCGCTCGGCGGGCGAGCATCCAGGTCGCGTTCGTTGTCGCCGCCGGGAGTAATCTTCAGGATCGAATGGCGGACTTCGCGCGCCAGGATGACACGCGCATCGCGCACCATGTCCTCCAGCGCGTCGCTGAAATCGAGCTTGCCGTTCTCATCGGTCCATACAACCTTCGCTTCGCGCAGCTTCTGGATGAAGCCGCGGAACAGGGCCTTGTCGAAGAACTCCGGTGCCGAGAGCTCGTTGAGCATACCCAGGCGTTGCGCGGTGAGCGTGCACGCGGTTTCCAGTTCGCCGGCAGACATGGTGTGTGGGCCGTTCTTTACCAGTGCGGCGATGGCGATGTAGTAGCGCTCGAACGCCTGCAGCATGCTGCGGGCAATCACGCGCAGCTGGTAGGCGCCATCATCCTGGCCCGGCCCGCGTTCGAGAACACGGCCTTCCGAAGAGGATTCCAGGATGCCGCGGCGAACGAAGAACTCGATCGTTTCCTGGACTTGCTTTGCGAAGCCTTCGTCATCCCACGGCAGGAACAGTTCACCCTGGATGAAGGGATAGATGATCTTGCCAAGGCGCAGTACCGACGAGCGCGACATGCGGCGGTTGTTGAGGAAGCAGGCGGCGACCCACGCCGCGGCGGCGTTCAGGTGCAGGACGTTATTGCGGAAGTACGACAGCAGTACCGCCTGTTCGCCCTCGGTGACCAGCACGTCGCCGAGCGGGTGGCGCACGCGGCGGATCCATCCCATCTGTTCGCCGTAGGCGACGATGCCCTGCGGGTTCATCGGCGTGATCGTGACGCGATCGGAGTAAGGCAGTTCCTGGAACAACGCCTTGGTCAACTCCAGCTGGGCCAGCAGATCGTTCTCCGCCATCGCGTGCTTGGGCGTGGCCAGCAGCGCCAGCGCCAGCAGGTTGATGGGGTTAACGTCCGCCGCGCGGTTGATGTTGATCTGGATTTTCTCGGCCAGGTCATCCACGACGCGGTTGAGCCATTCCGGTTTGGTGTCCGGGTCGGCCGTGGTCTCGCGCCAGTTGGATGCCACGTCGTCGAGCATGGGCGTGAGCAGGATCGGTTCGCCGAAATTCAGCGTGACGTGGCCGTAGCGTTGGCGCAGGACCTTAAGGCCGCGGATGAGGCCCAGGAGCGATTCCTTCTCCTTCGGCTTGCCCGACAATTCGCCCACGTACGATTTGCCTTCCATCAGCTTTTCATAGCCGATGTACACCGGCTGGAACATCACCGGACGGCGCGGCGCGCGAAGGAACGCGCGCACGGTCATCACCAGCATGCCGGCGCGTGGCGCGAGCAGGCGGCCCGTGCGGGAACGGCCGCCTTCAATGAAGTACTCGAGCGGTACGCCGCGATCCACCAGCTGCGCCAGGTACTCGTTGAACACCACCGAGTAAAGCGCGTTGCCCTTGAAACTACGGCGCAGGAAAAATGCGCCACCCCGGCGGAGGATGGGACCGACGACAGGAAGGTTGAGGTTGACGCCCGCGGCGATGTGCGGCGGCACCACGCCCGAGTGGTGCAGCTGGTACGAGAGCAGCAGGTAATCGGTATGGCTGCGGTGACAGGGCACGTACACCACCTCGTGGCCGGGCGCGGCGGCGCGGGCCTTGTCGAAGTGGTGCATGGCAATGCCGTCGTACAGCTTGTTCCAGAAGTTCGACAGCAGGAACGAGGTCGAGCGCACCACCGGGTGCGAATAGTCGGCCGAGATTTCCAGGGCCAGGTCGCGTGCGCGACGTTCGGCCTTGGCGTGGCTGATGTTTTCCTTGCTGGCCGTGGCCGCGATGGCGTCGCGCACAGGCTGCGCGTTCAGCACCGAATCCACCACGGTGCGCCGGTGCGAGAGATCGGGTCCGATCACCGCGGCGCGGATGCGGCGGAAGTGGGTACGCAGCACGCGCGCGATCTTGCGGGTGAGCCGCTCGTTGGTGAGGCCCTGCGATTCGGACAGCACGTTGCGCAGCGACACCGGCTCGGAGAAATGCACGACGGTGTCGCGCCCATTCAACAGCAGGGCGAGCATGCGGCGGAAGCGGCCAACCACCAGCCAGTTTTCGGCGAACAGCACGCTGAACCAGCCGCTCTCACGGTTGGGCGCACGGCCCACGTAAATCGATACCGGAATGACCTGGATATCGCGCGACGGATCATCCTCGATGGCGCGGATGAGCTGGCCGATGGGCTCCTTGGGGCCGCGAGAATCGGTGCGGCCGAACAGCCAGCCATGCTGGCGGCTCAGCGAGAACACCGAGCGGCGGCGGCGGCCCGGGAGCTCCAGCAGCTGCATGGGGCTGGGCAGGCCGGCCTCACGGCAGGCGCGCTCAAGGATCAGGGCATCGGAGGTGCCATCGCGTTCGATGGCATAACACACGGCGGCGCCACTCTTGAGCAGGCTGGCGGGTTCCGCCGGGTCGCGCTTGATGCGCACCCAGGGCTCAAGCAGGCGCCCCAGCAGCTTGAACCACCAGGGGGAGCGGGCGACCTGGGCGTGCGACTCCGCACTCATGGGTAATTCGGACATCGTGGGATTGTACGGCTTTAGCGGGTCTTCGCGGCCGCCACGGGCGCGGCGGGGTCTCGCGGCGGGGGGGCGGCGGTGGTGGTGGGCGCGGGCGCCGGCGCGCTCGCGGCGGGTGCCGGGTTCAGCTTGACGTGCTGGTTGCGCACGCTCTGCAACAAGTCGCTGTCGTACCAGCGGCCATCCAGCAGTACCAGCGTGGCATCGGTCTGGATGGGCTTATCCAACAGCGTGTAGGTGATCTTGACGTGTGCGGTGCCGCCGGTGTTTTCCAGGGTATCGATGCTGACCGACTCGAAGCTCTTGTCCAGCGACAGGCCATACACGTTGAACAGGTTCTTGAGGCCGAGCCACATGGCGGAATACGAGGCCATGGACTGTGCGAAGTCCATGGAATGAAGGGCTTCGGGCGTGGTGAGGTGCGCCTTGCGCGCGGTATCCACCAGCACGGCGACGGCCTGCCTTGCCTTGTCCTGGTCGCCCCAGGGCACGGTCTGCGCCCATGGTGCGATGACGTTCACCGCTTCGCGCAGCTGTCGCTTCTGCGGAATGGTGAGGTCCTTGGCCTGGTCGATGGCGGTGAGCGCCATGGATTGGGCCACGCCCGTCACGAGTGGCATCTGGTCCTTGTATTCGCGATCGAAGCGAAGCAGCGTCGGACGCAGGTCGGCGTACAGCTTCTTTTCGGCATCGGGTTCGGTCAGGCGTTTTACGCCGTTGGCGAACTTCGCCCGGTCATCGTCGTTGATGGGTTCCTCGGCGGCGTTGCGCCTAGGCCAGTCCGCCTTAAGGGCAGCGAAATCGGCCGGGGGCAGGGCGTGCTGCCAGAACATATCGAACTTGCCATCACGGATGAGTTCGAGCGAATCGCGCACGGCGTCTTCCGGCGAGCCGCCGCCCGGTGTGCCGGGGGCTTCCTTATGCCGGTTGCAGCCGGCCGCCAGGATCAGCGCCAGCGCCGATACCAGCACCCAGGCCTTGGGGATGATGCGCTTCATGGGTAGGTCGTCCGACACCGGCGGGGGAGGCGAGCGTACGAGGGGCGCGGGCGGCCCACAAGTGGCCCCGGATAAAGAAAAACCCCGCTGACGCAACGTCTCGCGGGGTTATCCGGCCCGAAGCCGGTAAGGGAAATGGCCTTGCCTGCTTTGCTTTACGCACCGCAGGTTTCGGCGAGACAAATGATAGTTGGACGACATTGCTAAAGCAATATGTCATCAAACTATGCTTAAACCATTGATTTAATTGGTTCGGAGCGCGTCGATCTTCTTCTGGCGACGCTCGCCACGGGGGAGAGTGTAGTCGTTATCGAACAGCGCGGGTTCCCAGCTGCCGTAGGTCGGGTTCGGCAGTACGAACCAGCGCTCGCCGATCCAGGCGGTGTACGGGGCCATGGCCTTGGCCCGGCCTTCGGCCGTGTTGCCGTAGACGTTGGCGAAATCGCCGATCTGGTCGCCGAACTGCATCAGCACGCGGTACTTGCTCGCGATGAGCTGGCGGCGGCAGCCCTTCTCGCTACCTGCCTGCTCGCATCCTTCCACGAACGTGCCCAGGCCCAGGAACGACTCCTTGCCGGCCACCGGAAAGCCGGCCTTGCGCAGGTTTTCCAAGGTGGCGTCGTTGAGGTCCTTGGCGCGGTTGGAGATGAAGATCACGGCGATGCCGTGCTCGGCCGCGAACTTCGTAAAGGCCACCGCGCCGGGCAGCGGCTTCGCCACGCCTTCCTGGCACCATGCGGCCCATTCGGCTTCGTTGTACTCGCCGCCCGAGCGGATCAGGCGGGCCTGGTAGGGCGAGTTGTCCAGCGCGGTTTCATCCACGTCCAGCACCACGGCGGGCTTCAAGCCCTTCAGCGATTCGTGCGCCGCACGGTCATCCTTGGCCAGGGCATCCCAGCCGGCATCGGCCTTCGCTTTGAGAAGTTTCTCCTGCGCATCGCGGAACGTCTGCAGGTAGATGAAGTCGTGCTCGTTCGAGGTCTGCGACCAGAGGACGGCATTGAGGTTGTCATCTGCGGCAGGCCCCTTCGCAACCGGTTCAGCGGCTGGCGCGGCCTGCGGCGCGGGCGTGCTGGCCGCCGGTGCGTGCGGTGCCGACGCACAGCCGGCCAGGGCGAAGGCGAGTGCGGCCGCCAGGGCGGCCGGGGTGAACTTCATCATGGGATTCCCTTGGAAAAACGGGCGCCTGTGCCCGAGGGCCGGCGATTGTGGCGGCAGTTTACGACAGGGTGACGACGGCGGCACAGCTATAGCGCGTGCACCCCGTGTCCTGACAGACTGCGCCCTCACACACGACGAGCTTGTCCATGGATGCCGAAACCCGGACCCGCGCCGTGCGCATCGCCAGCTACATACTCGCTGGCGTCGCCCTCCTGCTGGTGATGTTCCTGCGCCTGCTGCCCGCGCTGCTCGCTGGCCTGCTGGTCTACGAGGTGGTGGTATCCGTGGCCCCCCTGATGGGGCGTCGCCTGTCGGGTGAGCGCGCCCGCATCCTGGCCGTGGCACTGGTGGGCGTGGTCGTGGTCGGGCTGCTCACGCTGTTGATTCTTGGCGCCATCAGCTTCTTCCGCACCGAGATCGGCAACCCGGCCGACCTGTGGCAGAACAAGCTCATGCCCATGGTGGAGCGCGCTCGCCAGCAGTTGCCTCCCACGATCGTGGGCATGCTGCCCGATAGCGTGGACGCCCTGCGCGTCACGGCGCTGGACTGGGTGCGCTCGCATGCCGTCACCCTGCAGCTTGCCGGCAAGGAAGCGGCGCGCGTGCTCGTGCATATCCTGCTTGGCCTTATCCTGGGCGCCTTCGTCGCACTGAGCCGCGCGCGGCCCACCCACCAGATCGGCCCGTTCGCTTCCGAGCTGGGGCTGCGCTGCGCGCGTCTGGCCGATGCCTTCCACAATATCGTCTTCGCCCAGATCAAGATCTCGCTGGTCAATACGGCCTTTACCGCGATTTTCCTGGTCGTCGTGCTGCCTCTGTTCGGCCAGCACCTGCCGCTGACCAAGACCCTGATCGTCATCACCTTCATCGTGGGCCTGCTGCCAGTCATCGGGAACCTGCTGTCCAACACGGCCATCACCATCGTCGGCTTGTCGGTGGGGCTTTACGTCGGCCTGGGCGCCCTGGCGTTCCTTATCCTCATCCACAAGCTGGAATACTTCCTCAACGCACGCATCGTCGGCGGCCAGATCCGGGCCCGTGCGTGGGAGCTGCTGGTGGCCATGCTTGTCTTCGAGGCGGCCTTTGGCTTGCCCGGGCTGGTAGCCGCACCCATCTTCTACGCCTACATCAAGGCTGAACTGGAAGCCGAGCGCTTGATCTAGCGTTCATCGCCCGGCTGCTGGAATCCGCCCACCCCTGAAGGAGTTCCAGCATGGTCAGCGTGCCGGGCGATTCCCGCGCCATTCGCGTCGCCACCTATATCCTCGCCGCGCTCGCGCTGTGGGGGATCCTCATGCTGCACCTCATCTCGGCGCTGCTGGCCGGGCTTCTGGTCTATGAGGTGGTCGAGGGCATGACGCCCCTCATCCGCCGCGCCATTCCAGGCGAACGGGCGCGCCTGATCGCGGTGGGCGTTGTCACTGTCGTGGTGGTCGGCGCCATCGTGTTGCTGGTGGTGTCCGGGCTCAGCTTCTACCGCCACGACCTGGGCGATCCCCAGCAATTGTGGGATGAAAAGCTCCTGCCGTTGCTTGATAAGGCGCATGAGCAACTGCCCGCATGGATCACCTCGAACCTGCCCGACAGCTTCGCCGACTTCCGCTCACAAGGCGTGGGCTGGGCTCACGAGCATTCGGGCGATTTGCGCCTGATGGGCACGACGGCGGCGCGCGTGTTCGCGCATATCCTCATTGGCCTTGTGCTGGGTGCGATCGTGGCGGTTTCACACGGCAGCGGGGGCCGGCCCACACGGCCGCTCGCCTTTGAACTCTCGATCCGCGCCACGCGGCTGGCCGATGCGTTCCACAACATCATCTTCGCCCAGCTGAAGATCTCCGCGATCAACACCACGCTTGCCGCGCTGTTCCTGCTGGTCGCGTTGCCCATCGCCGGCGTCCACGTGCCACTGGCCAAGACGCTGGTCATTGTCACGTTCGTGGTCGGCCTGCTGCCGGTCGTGGGCAACCTCATCTCCAACACCCTGGTCACGATCGCCGCGCTATCGGTGAGCCTGTGGGTGGGCGTGGCCGCACTGGGTTTCCTGGTGGTGGTGCACAAGCTGGAATACTTCCTCAACGCACGCATCGTTGGCGGACAGATCCGCGCGCGCACGTGGGAGCTGCTCGTGGCAATGCTCGTCTTCGAAGCGGCTTTCGGCATCGGGGGCCTGGTGGCGGGCCCGATCTACTACGCGTACCTGAAGAGCGAGCTGGAAGCCGAAAACCTGATCTAGAACAACCCCTGTAGGAGCGCGCTTGCGCGCGATGGGTGCTTGCCGCAAGGCCTAATCGCGCGCAAGCGCGCTCCTACAGGAGTGAAGCTCGTCAGCCGTTGCCAGCCAGCATCGCGCGGATGCGTGCCATGTGCGATTCGGCGGTTTCCTTCTTCACCTCGGCATCGGCTTCCGGATCCTGCCCGTCCCAATGCAGGTCGTCGTCCGGCAACTCGTCGAGGAAGCGGCTGGGATCGTTATTGAGCACCTCGCCGTACTTGCGTGAGCGCGCGGCGAACGAGAGCGTCAGCATCTCCTTCGCTCGCGTAATGCCCACGTACATCAGGCGGCGCTCTTCATCCAGGCGGCCTTCGTCGATCGCGCCTTCGTGCGGCAGCGTGCCGTCCTCGCAGCCCACGATAAACACGAAGCGGAACTCCAGGCCTTTGGCGGAGTGCAGGGTCATCATGCGCAGGGCGTTGCCCGGGTCGTCGCGATCGGCGTGGCTAAGGAGGGCGAGCTGCTGGGCGATATCGCCTGTGCGCCCGCCATCGCGGCCCATGGCGCGGAACCAGTCGATCAGCTCGCGCAGGTTAGCCAGTCGACGTTCGCGCAAGGCGTCATCGGTGGTCGTCGCGGCGATATGCGCACCGTAGCCGGTCTTCTCGATGACGGTGTTGACGAGATCGGCGGCGCTTTCGTGGACAGCGTGGCTGCGCAGCTCATCCATCAGGCGCGCGAAGCCGGCGAGTGCCGAGGCCGGGCGCGCGGAGATGTTCTTCAGTGCACTATCGCTGCGCGCGGCATCGAGCAGCGAGGCGTTGCGCGCCTGTGCCATCTCACCCAGCTTCTCCAGCGAGGTCGAACCAATCTCGCGCTTGGGGACGTTCACGATGCGCAGGAACGCCGCGTCATCCGTGGGATTGGTCAGCAGGCGCAGGTAACTGAGGATGTCCTTCACTTCCTGGCGATCGAGGAAGGAAAGGGCGCCGCTCAGGTGGTAGGGCACACGTGCAAGGCGCAGCGCTTTCTCGAGCGGCCGTGCCTGGAAGTTGCCACGGTAAAGGATGCAGAAATCATCCCATCGGCAACCCTTGTCCTTGAAGCGCTCGTGCAGGCTTGAGGCGATGGCGGCAACTTTCTCCGCTTCGTGGTCGTTGTCCTTGCACTCGATGACGCGGATGGGCGGCCCTTCGATATGGTCGCTCCACAGCTTTTTTTCGTGCACGTGCGGGTTGTTCGCGATCAGCTTGTTCGCCGCACGCAGGATGCGCTTGGCACAGCGGTAGTTCTGCTCGAGCTTGATCACCTTCAGGTGCGGATAGTCACGGCCGAGCTGGTCGATGTTCTCGGGATTCGCGCCACGCCACGCGTAGATACTCTGGTCATCATCGCCCACGCAGGTGAAGCGCGCCTTGGGTCCGGCGATCGCCTTCAGCAGGCGGTACTGCGCGTCGTTGGTGTCCTGGTATTCGTCCACCAGCAGGTAGCGCAGGCGCTCCTGCCAGATCGCGCGGGCGTCGTCATCCGCCTCAAGGATGGTGAGGGGCAGGCGGATCAGGTCGTCGAAATCCACCGCGTTGAATGCGGCCAGGCGCTTCTGGTACAGGTCGTAGATCGTCGCCGCTTCCATCTCGCGCGCCGTGCGCGCGGCCGCCATGGCCTGGTCGGGCGTGAGGCCGCCGTTCTTGGCCTGGCCCACCAGGTTGCGGATGCCCTGGATCACCTCGGGCTTCACGCCCTTGGGCGAGAGCTCCTTGATCATGTTGGCGCTGTCGTCCGCATCCAGCACCGAGAAGCCGCGGCGCAGCTGCGCGCGCTCGTGCTCGATCTGGAGGAACTTGAGACCCAGCGCGTGGAACGTGCACACGGTGAGGGCGCGGGCCGATTCGTCGGAAATCAGCTTGCCCACGCGCTCACGCATCTCCTTTGCCGCCTTGTTGGTAAAGGTGATCGCAGCGATCTTCTCGGCCGCCAGGTGACGGCGGGAGATCAGGTGGGAGATCTTCTCCGTGATCACGCGGGTCTTGCCGGAGCCGGCGCCTGCGAGCACAAGGAGGGGGCCGTCGCAGTACTCGACAGCCGCGTGTTGTTGCGGATTCAGCATCGGGATCGGCCGGGAAAGGGCGGGCGAACGAAGGGGCCGATGGTAGCAGGAGCGCCCCCGGGGCGCCCGGGCCCTCCCGGGACCGGCTGGCCCAGGCGGGGGCCGGATTCGCTAACATGTCCGGTCCAGACCAGGAACGCGCATGGCCAAGCTGTACTTCTATTACTCGGCAATGAATGCCGGCAAGACCACGACCCTGCTGCAGAGCGCCCATAACTACCATGAGCGCGGCATGCGGACGTTGATCCTCACCCCGGCGCTGGATAACCGCTATGGGGAAGGCATCGTGGCCTCGCGCATTGGCCTGCAGGCCCGCGCCATGCGTTTTGCGGGCGACGAGGATATTTTCAGCATCGTGGAGCAGGACCTTGCCAAGCGCGGCGCCCTGCACTGCGTGCTGGTAGATGAGGCCCAGTTCCTGAGCAAGAACCAGGTGTGGCAGCTCTCCGATGTGGTCGACCGGCTGAACATCCCGGTGCTCGCCTATGGCCTGCGCACCGATTTTCGTGGCGAACTGTTCGAAGGCAGCCGTTACCTGCTGGCCTGGGCGGATAACCTGGACGAGATCAAGACGATCTGCCACTCCGGCAAGAAGGCCACCATGGTGGTCCGCGTGGATGAACACGGCCGTGCCGTGACCCAGGGCCCGCAGGTTGAGATCGGCGGCAACGACCGCTATGTCTCCGTGAGCCGCGCGGAGTTCAAGAGCATTACCGCGGGCGAAGGTCGCATCGAGCTGCAGCAACCCGTGCTGCCGCTGGGCGAAAGCGAAACCACCGAAGGACACGACGCGTGACCGAGACGACGCCCACCGCCGCCGCATGGCCGCGCCCCCATTGGCACCCCAGCGATGAGCAGGGCGTGCTGCTGTTCTTCGTGTTCGGCAGCTTCGCCGAGGATGTGGCCATTCCCGCCATGAAATACGGCAGCCCTGGCTTGCCCGAAGGCGTGGAAATGCAGCGCATGCAAAACATCGTGCTGGCGCGCTGGGAGGGTTACCCGCTGGCGGGCGCCCTGGGCGAACTGCTGAAGGAAGATAGCCCCGAGGCATTCAAGGCCGCGAAGGATGCGCCGCACGTCATGGTGATCCGCGGTCGTTTCCCCGATCGCGATAGCCTGGATTACCTGCGCGATACGCTCGGCGTCGTCGCTGCGCTCACGGATGTGGGCGGCAAGGTCGTGGTGGACCCGCAGATCCTCACGCTTTTCAGTGCAGAGGACTGGCGCGAGCACTATCTTGTCCAGGGCGGCGCACCCACGCGCAACCATGTACTCATCCTGTGCAGCCCCGAGGAAACCAAGGGCCGCTCGTGGATCCGTACACGCGGCATGCGCAAGTTCGGCCGTCCGGATGTGAGCATTACCAACGTGCCCGACCGCGAAATCGATCGCGCTGGCGCGCTGGCCGAGCGCTTTGTCGACCTTGGCGCGCTGGGTGCTCACTTTGAGAACGGCCAGGAAATCGAGGTCGATGGCGTGGCCGGTGGTCTCACCGTGGCATTGAGCGGCGATGAGACCGATCCGCGCTTCAACAATTCCCACGCGGCCATGCGCTGGACTGATTGATCAACGCGGTGGCGGCTCGAACGCGACGTGGGTGATCCCACGCGACGGGCCGCCATCACGGATCTCCGCCATCACGTGGTCATCCGCCTGTGGCGTATCGAACCGCGCGACGAGTGCCCGCTCTCCCGCGAGATCATGGCGCACATCCACTGTCATACGCGGCGCCCGGCGTGAGATGCCATCGCTCAGGGTAATGCGCGTGCCCGCGGGCACGTCGCGAATCGCCGCTGAGCGCACGCGCCGTGGCGGGCACCGGTCAAGATCGTTCTCGTCGAGATCCACTGTGCGGCGGGCCCCTGCCGCTACGGCGCAGAGACGTTCGCCCGTTCCATCCTCGCCATCGAAGAACTCGATCGTGCCCAGGTTCAACGCCGCTACCACGCTGCCGACCTGGCCCGCTTCCACGAAATCCACGGCGACATAGTTTGGTTTGCGACCCGCCGCCGGGACGCATGCGTCGTCTATCCGCGCGCGAAGGTTGTCGTAGCGGTTATCGAGCCAGGAGTGGTCGCCCAGCGGCACGCCATGGAAGTGGTTCATGACAAACAAGCGTGGCCATGCCTGGTCGCCCGATGTGATGGACGCGCCAAGCGATTGGCCTTCCCAGCGTGAGCGGCAGCTCGTGTCGTGTTCGGCGATGCTTGTGCCAAGCCTCCAGTCATTCTCCGAGGTGTAATCCCGGTCAAACAGTATGTGAGCGGGGCCCGCGGTGGTTTCGATCGCGCCGGCGTTGCGATAGTGCTGGCTGAGGATCACCAGGCGCTGTCCGGCATCGGCCATTTGCCGCACGGTTGGCCAGGTGGCGGTCTCCCAGCTGGCCGGGTTGAACGTTAGCGATACAGCATCGGGTGCGTGCGCGAGCTCGGCGGCGAGGGCCTCGCGGCTGACCGGATCTTCCAGGTGCAGCGTGACGACGGTATGGGACACATTGCGTACGTAGGGGAGAATCTCACCGTTGAGCACGTCAGCGAACGTGGGTTCCACACCCAAGCATGTACCGTGGCAGAGCCTCACCCGGCCCGCGCTCTCATGCAGGTCCAGCATGAGCCCGCGCACGCCGGATTGCAGTTGCCGGCGGATCGCGAGGGTCTGGTTCGGGAACAGGCCGGGCGAATTGACGAAAGCGTTGTGTGCGGTGAGCCAGGTGTACTCGGGGAACGGTCGGTCGACATCAACGGCAAACGGCACATCGGCATAGGCCGAGGGCGAAGCGCAAACCAGCGCCGCCAGTAGCAGCTTTTTCATACGCATCCTTGCGTGGGGTGGAGAGCACTCAGCCTAGATGCGAATCCGCTGCGATGAGAAGTCAGTGACGGATGACGCTCGTGTAGGCGCTTACCTTTGGCAACGCGGACACCAGAACGACGCGCGCTGCCCGAGGGTGACGACACGGATAGGTGTGCTACATACCTTGCATGGCTCCCCGGCGCGCCCGTAGGCGAAGAGTTCCTGGAAGAAATATCCGGGCGCGCCATCGGGCGCCAGGAAATCGCGCAGCGTCGTGCCGCCGCGCGTGATTGCATAAGCGAGGATGCGCTTTATTTCCGCAGCGAGGCGCACGTAGCGCTCGTATGACACCTTGCCCGCCGCACGCCGTGGATCGATGCCCGCGGCGAACAACGCCTCGCTGGCGTAGATGTTGCCGACGCCCACCACCACGGCGTTATCCATGATGAACGTTTTCACTGCGGCGCTGCGGCCGCGTGACAGTTCGAACAGGCGTTCGCCGTCGAACGCATCGGTCAGTGGTTCGGGCCCAATGCCTTCCAGCAGTTCGTGCGTCTCACCTGGCATCTGCCACAGGAGTGCACCGAAGCGGCGGGGATCGGTGAAGCGCAGGACCTTGCCGGTCTCGAAGGCGATATCCACGTGATCGTGCTTGGCGATAGGGGTTTCGGCAGGCAACACGCGCAGCATGCCGGACATGCCCAGGTGCAACAGGGCGGTACCCGCGCCCGTCTTCAGCAGCAGATATTTGGCACGCCGGTCAACGCTGTCCACCACCTGGCCAGGCAGAAGGCTGGAAACCTCCGGCGGGATGGGCCAGCGCAGGTCGGGGCGGCGCAGGACGACGCCCGTGATGCGGTGGCCCTCGATATGCGGGGCGATACCGCGGCGGGTGGTTTCTACTTCGGGCAGCTCGGGCATGGGAGCAATGTGGGGTGTGCCGGCATCGCGCGCAAGCGCGCTTCTACATGGGTTGGGTCGGCAGGGCCTGGGTCCTTGGCGCGCGGGGCATGGCCTGGGCCGGGATGAAGGCGATGCGGTCGCCCACGCGTGCGTAGCGCTGGCGGCCCAGGGCGGCCAGGTCGCCGTACTCGATACGGGTGCCATCCAGGGTCAGCACGGCGAGCGGCGGCGCCAGGCCGAGCTTGGCCAGGTCGAAGTCGCTGGCGGGTTTCCATTCGGTCACCGGCGTCTGCGCAAGCTGCGCCAGGTCCACCGGGCGCCCCTGGTCGTTGCCGCTCCAGCTATCGCCCTGCCGGTCGAAGCGCTGTGCAGGCAGCCCCTTCATCGTGATGTCGATGTGCTGCACGGTCGCAGGATCAACGGAGGTTAGGGTGTGCGCGCGTCCATCCGCGTCATCGACGTGTAGCTGCCAGGCGACGGCGCCAATGAGCGCAAGCACGATCGCCATCCCGATGATCCGGCTACGCATGCTCAACGCCTCCGGCGACGCCAGGCGATGAAGCCGCCCGCCGCCAGGAGAAGGACGGGCAGGGCGAAAAGAAAGCCGAAGGTGATGCCGTTCAGGCCGTCCTGCGACACGGTCACCACGCGATCCGGCGCGCCGCGTGCAGGCAGGTCTACCAGCACGTCATCGCCCAGAAGCCAGTTGAAGATACGTTCGCCAAGGGCGCGATTGCCCCCGTTGCCAACGTAGGTGTTGGAAAGGAAATCACCGTCGCCGATCACGACGGCGCGCTGTTCGCTCTTGGCGGGGCTGGGCGAGAGCCGGTTGAGCGCGAAGCCGAAATCCAGCGGTCCCTTCAGTTCGCCCGCCTCTGGGTGGAAGGCGATCGTCGAGGGTTTGTCGTTGTCGATACCGCCGAACGCAGTCCAGCTGCGCTCACCGGAGCGCAGGAAGGGCACCACCGCCCAATCGTGGTCAGAGACCTGCGCGAGCGCCGATGCCTGGGGGAATAGCGTCGCGTCACGGAACGCGCGGGTGATCGCATGGAAGGGGTAGTCCGCCGCGACGACCAGCCGGGGATCCTGCACGTTCAGCGTGCTGCCCTGGCCATCGACCAGGACGCCCGGGAGGACGCGTACGCCCAGTACATCGGCCAGGGCACCCGTGCCGAGGTCTTCGTTGCCCGGCTCGGTGAGCCACAGCAGGTTGCCGCCGCCGTGCACGTAATCGACCAGGGCGCCTGCGGCCTGTGCCGTCAGTGCCGCCGTCGGGCTAGCAAGCACCACCACGTCGGTGTGTTCGGGAACGCCCTGCGTCTGGCTGAAATTCAGCGGCACGGCGCGCACGCCGCGGCGCTCCATCTGGCGCATGAACGTGCCCAGGTCGGCGTTCGCGATGCCATCGGCCTGGCGTTCACCATCGCCGGTGACAAACGCGATGATGCGCTCACCGCCGCGTGCGAGACGTTCCAGGGCATTCGACAGGTTGCGCTCGTTGATCGGGCTCTCCACGCGTTCCTCGCGGCCCTTGTAGTGCACGATCAAGGCGCCATCGCCACTGATGCCCAGCTGTCGCGAAGCCGCAGGATCCTTGTCGGGGTCGACGAACGACAGCTTGAGGTCATGCTTCTCGCGGCTATAGCGCTCGATGACGGCGGCGGTCTGTTCGCGCAGGGGCCCGGTGGGTGAGAGATAGCCGACGGCATCCACATCGCCGGGCAGCTTGGCGAGCACGGCAACGCTTTCGGGTGCAAGGCTGGCGCGCGCACCGCGCGTCCAGTCTGCCGTCCACACATGGCGCGAACTCAGGAAGCCGATGCAGCCGGCGGCGATAAATAGCCCGATGACGACGAGCCAACGATCAAGGCGGCGCATTACTGGCGCTCCCGGTCAGCGCCAAGGCGGCGGGTGGCGAGGATGAGCGACAGCGCGATCGCCAGTGCGAACCAGATCAGGTCCTCTGACGTCACCAGGCCGCGCAGCAGGTTCTGCAGGTGGGTCGCCATGGTCAGCCAGTTGAGGAAGCCACCGCTCACGCCTGCGGCCTGCGCACCGCGATCGATCGTCCACAGCGCAAGCGTGATGATGAGCGCCATGGCGGCGGCGATGGCCGGGAATGCCGTGGCGGCCGAGCAGGCCAGGCCCATCGCGGCGAGCGTGGCCAGGATGAGTGCGGTGCCAAGGGTGGCGGCGGCCAGCTTGCCCCAGTCTGCGGTGGCGCTGAAGCCGACCACGAGTGGCATCGCCAGCGTAACGAGCAGCCACAGGCCCAGCCAGGCAAGCACGGCGAGGTACTTGCCGGCCACGATGCGCCACGGCGCCAGCCCGGTCGAGGCCAGCAAGGCCAGGGTGCCGGTGCGGCGTTCCCCGGCGAGCAGCGACATGGTCATCAGCGGCACGACCAGGAAGGAAAGTTTTACCAGTTCGGCCAGCAACGGAATGGCGACAAGATCGGTGAACCCTGGGGCGTCGGCAACGGCGGCGAGCTTCACCTGCATACCGAGGAACTGGCCCAGGCCGAGAACGAAGGTCCAGGCCAGCCATGCGATGGTGAGCGCGGCCAGCGCCCAGGCGAGGGGGCGTACTGCCAGGCGGCGCAGTTCAAGGCGGGTAACGGCGGCGAGGCTCATGCGGCCGCTCCCGTGGCGATGGTGAAGAAGGTGGCCTCGAGTGCCTTGCCGCCGGTCTCGCCGCCGAGTGGTGCGTCGTGGCGCAAGCGGCCTTCGTGAAGGATCGCCACGCGGTCGCATACGGCGGTTACTTCGGCGAGCACGTGGGTCGAAAGGATGACGGCCGTGCCCGCGGCGGCGCGTTCGCGGATGAGCTTGCGTAGTTCGCCCACCTGCACCGGATCCAGGGCGTTGGCCGGCTCATCCAGGATGAGCAGGGCCGGCTCGTGGACCAGGGCGCAGGCCAGGCCGAGGCGCTGGCGCTGCCCCTGGGAGAGCACCCCGGCAAGGCGGCGGCGCAACTCACCCAGTTGCAGGCGCTCCATGATGCGGTCGGAGGCCGCGCGGGCATCCCCACGCGAGGCGCCGCGTAGCGCCGCGAAGGCCCGCAGGTGCTCTTCCACGGTGAGCTCAGGCCACAGCGGCGCGCTCTCCGGCAGCCAGCCCAGCAGGCGCCGGGCAATGCCAGGTTCGGACACGAAGTCGCAGCCATCGAGCCGGATCGTGCCCTGGTCAGGCTTGAGGGCGCCCGCCAGCATCTGCAACGTGGTCGATTTCCCGGCGCCATTGACGCCCAGCAGGCCGAGCACTTCGCCACGGTTCAGCGAAAAACTGACGTCCGTCACCGCGGTGCGCCCGGCCCGGCGGCGCGAAACGCCGGCGACATTCAGCAAAGCGGTATCGATCATGCGGCTAAATCGCCCAATGTCGCGCAAAGCGCGGGAACCTGCGGGCATCGTGCCGGCTGGTCTTCACGTGGCTGAACAAGGGGGGGCGCAGTCATCCGGCGATTGTGCGGAAAGCGGCGCAATTCCCACAACCATGGGCTTCACAATTTGCCGCGATCCGTGCTGGTGGGTATGGAATGCCGCATATAGACTGCACAACTGTACATCCCCTTCACTACCCAAGCGGTAACGACTCGATGTTCGACACGGTGCTCGACTTCCTGGCCAACGGCCTTACCCGCGCTACATGGGGTGAGATGGTGGTCTACATGCTCGTGGTCACCCAGCTCACCATCTTCACGGTGACGCTGTACTACCACCGCAGCGCCACTCACCGCGGCGTGGATTTCCACTGGACCCTCAACGGCTTCTTCCGTTTCTGGGGCTGGCTCACGACCGGCATGGTGGTGAAGGAGTGGGTGGCTATCCATCGCAAGCACCATGCGAAAGTCGAGACCGAAGAGGATCCGCACAGCCCGCAGATCTTCGGCATCAAGAAGGTCTTTCTCGATGGCGTGTCGCTGTACCGCGAGGCCAGCTACAACAAGGCCGACATGGAGAAGTATGGCCGCGGTACGCCGGATGACTGGTTCGAGCGCCATGTGTTCGGCAAGCATCCGTACTGGGGCCCCGTGCTCATGGCCGTCATCAACGTCTCGCTGTTCGGCGTGATCGGCATGGCGCTGTGGGCTATCCAGATGCTGTGGATCCCGTTCTGGGCCGCCGGTTTCGTCAATGGCATTGGCCACTGGTGGGGCTACCGCAATTTCGAGAGCAGTGACACGGCTACCAACATCTCGCCATGGGGCTTCTGGATCGGCGGCGAAGAGCTGCACAACAACCACCATGCGTTCCCAAGCTCGGCCAAGTTCGCCCTGCGTAAGTGGGAGTTCGATATTGGCTGGGCGGCGATCTGCACGCTGCGCGCCGTGCGCCTGGCCAAGGTGCTCCGCGTGGCGCCTACGCTGAACATTCGCCCGAACGTGCACCTGCCCGATGCGGAAACGCTGAAGGGCGTGCTCACCCTGCGTTTCCAGGCCACCACCGACTACTACCGCAACGTCATCCTGCCGACCATGCGCGAAGAAGTGGAGCAGGCCGGTGATCGCATGAAGGCCATCCCGCGCCGGCTGCGCCGCGCGCTGGCCGATGGTGGCCGCTGGCTGGATAACGATGCCCGGGAGCGCATGCAGGCGGCCCTCGCTAACCGCCCAGCCTTGCAGACCGTGTGCGATTTCCGCGCACGCCTGGTGGCGCTGATGGAAGAGCGTGGCGCCGACAAGGCGCTCAACGCCCTGCAGCAGTGGATCCACGAAGCGGAAGAAAGTGGCATTCGTTCGCTGCAGCAGTTCGCCCAGCGGCTGAAGGGTTACTCCGCGGTCGGCGCGTAAAGCCCGCTCCTCGGTCCACGCAAAAAGGCCCGCCATCTGGCGGGCCTTTTTTTTGCGACGACATCCAGAACGGGGACGAAAAAAAACCCGCCTTTCGGCGGGTTTTCTCAAGATCATTACTTGATCTTGCCTTCCTTGTAGATCACATGCTTGCGGATGACGGGATCGTACTTCTTGATCTCCATCTTTTCCGGCGTGTTCTTCTTGTTCTTGTCCGTGGTGTAGAAGTGCCCGGTACCCGCAGAGGAGATCAGGCGAATCTTATCGCGCTTGCCAGCCATTGTCGGACTCCTTAGATCTTCTCGCCACGGGCACGGAGGTCGGCCAGCACGGCTTCGATGCCGTTCTTGTCGATGGTGCGCAGGGCGTGGTTAGAAACGCGCAGCTTGACCCAACGGCCTTCGCTGGCGACCCAGAAGCGACGCTCGTGCAGGTTCGGCAACCAGCGGCGACGGGTCTTGTTGTTCGCGTGCGAGACGTTGTTACCGGTCTGCACACCCTTATTGGTGACTTGGCATCTACGGGCCATGTGGCCTCCTTATAGATTCTGTTTGACCGCCCTTTGGCCAGGGTGGCGACGGCCCAGCAGCACGGCCCGTGGGAACAGGGGTGCCACGCGATGGCTGGAGCTGGAGCGTTTCCGCCAGTTCGAGGCCCACATCGCGTGATGGACCTGCCCGACAAAGCGGGTTGGCATAAGGAAGCCGGGTATTCTCCCAGATAACTCCCCCTTCACGCAAGCCGGATGTGCGCTTGCCCGGGTTGTGTGAAACAATCCCGGCCTTCGCGCCGCTGGCGTGAATCCATACCCAACGACGCAATTTTGAGGACCACACCCATGGCAGAGTTCAACGCCAACGGCCAGGCCGGCCAGCCCCAGCTCGTTCTGCAGAAGATCTACGTGAAGGATGCTTCCTTCGAGGCGCCCAACGCCCCGCAGATCTTCCAGGAAATGGGTGAGACCGAGGCCCAGCCCCAGGTCCAGCTGAACCTGGGCCACAAGGCCGTGGACCTCGGCAACGACCTGTTCGAAGTGGTTCTGTCGCTCACCCTGACCTGCGCCCTGGGCGAGCGCACCGCTTACCTGGCGGAAGTGCACCAGGCAGGCATCTTCGGCATCGCCGGCTTCACCGACGAAGACCGTGACGGCATCCTGGGCTCGTACTGCCCGAACCTGCTGTTCCCGTACGGCCGCCAGATGGTCTCGGCCATGATCCAGGAAGGTGGCTTCCCGCCGTTCCTCCTGCAGCCGATCAACTTCGATGCCCTGTACGCCGAGCAGCAGCGCCAGCAGGTCGAAGGCGCCGGTACCCATTCGCTCAACAGCTAAGCCGTGACCGCTCCTTCCCGACCCACCGTCGCCGTCCTCGGCGCCGGGTCCTGGGGCACCGCGCTGGCCGCGTTGCTGGCGCGTAATGACGTCCCCACGCGCCTGTGGGGGCGTGACGCCAGCGCCCTGGCCGAGATGGCCGCGGCGCGGCGCAACCTGCGTTACCTGCCCGATCTGGATCTCCCGCCGGAGCTCACCTACGAGGCCGACCTCGCCACCATCCTGCGTGGCGCGGCGATCGTGCTCATCGTGGTGCCCAGCCACGCGTTCGCGTCGGTGCTCGACGAGATCATCCCGATGCTTGACCCGGGTGCCCGCATCTCGTGGGCCACCAAGGGGTTCGAGACCGGTACCGGGCGTTTCCTGCACGAACTGGTCAACGAAAAACTGCCCGGCCATCCGGCCGCGGTCGTTACCGGGCCGTCGTTCGCCCGCGAGGTAACGGCGGGCCTGCCGAGCGCGGTGACGGTACATGCCACGGATGAGGCGTTTGGCAAGGAGCTGGCGGTATTGCTGCACGCTCCGAATTTCCGTGCGTACACCGGCCACGACATCCTGGGTGCCGAGCTGGGTGGCGCTATGAAGAATGTGCTGGCGGTGGCCACTGGCGTGGCCGATGGCATGGAGCTGGGCCTGAACGCCCGGGCCGGCCTGATCACCCGCGGCATGAACGAGATGCTCCGCCTGGGCGTAGCCCTCGGCGCCCGCGCCGAAACCCTCATGGGCCTGGCGGGCCTGGGCGACCTGGTGCTCACCTGCACCGGCGATCTGTCCCGTAACCGCCGCCTGGGCCTGGCCCTTGGCAAGGGCATTCCTTTGCAGGAAGCCATTCGCCAGATCGGGCAGGTGGTCGAGAGCGTGGTCACCGCCGATGAAGTGGACCGCCTGGCGGTGGCCCACGGCCTGGATCTGCCCATCTCGGCGGCCGTCAGGGATGTGCTGCACGGCAAGGTCACCCCGGAAGAAGGCGTGCGCCGCCTGATGGGGCGTGAGCAGAAGGCCGAATACCCGGTCGACCTGTTCGCTGGCCGGCGGGGCTAGGCACCCGCCAGCCTCGCCCTTCGCTGAACCGGGCCGGTCCCGGGTAAAAAGTCCTACGGGCACATCACGGTCCCTTTGCTAAGCTTCCTGTTTTGGTCGCGCAGGCGAGACCGACACGGATGCATCAACCGGACGAAAAGCGCAGGCGAAACGGCCCGGCAGGCGACCTCCCGGTGGCCTGGCAGCGGGCCATGGGCGGTATTGCGCCGGCTGCGGCAGCGGCTACGCCCTCCACGGATCGCACGGTGTTGGGCTTCTTCCTCGAGGGCGTCAACGACGACCACGAGCCGGCCGCCCGGCTGGATGTGGCCCCTGTTCTGCTCACTCTGGGTGAGGATGGACGGTTCTCGCGGCCGTTGCCGCTGGATAGCCGCCACCTGCCGGATTCGGTTCTCACCGTGGTTGAGAAGCGTCTGGCCGCCACGGTGCTGGGCCTGCCGCAGACATTGCGCAAAAGCCGCAGCTACGCCCGCTTCGCCGGCCCACTCGGCGACCAGTTGCTGACCGAAGTATTGGATTCAGCCCCTTGCTTCTTCGGTGGCGTGGCCGGCCTGCGCTTGTCGCGCGGCGCCCCACACGCACTGCGCTGGCGCTGGAGCGTTGAAAAGGACGGCGGCCAGAAACTGCTCCCGGATGTTCCCTCGAGCCAGCGGCTCTTCCGGGTCGGCACACTGTGGTTCCTGGATGCGGAGCACGCCGAAGTGGGCCCGTTGGAAGGCGATCCCGCCGAAAGCGCCTGGCTGGATCTCCCGCCGCTGCCACCCGAAAGCACCGGCACGTTCGTGTCGGGCATGGGTGGGGCAGGTGTGGGCGCACGCGTTCCAGCGCCCCAGGTATTTGGCGAGATGCGCCGCGCCGAGGTGTCGCCACGCCCCGTGCTGACCCTGCACGCGCTGACCCGCCACGCCCGTCTCGCAGCGGGTACACCGCCGCTGGCCTACGGCCGGCTCTCCTTCGATTACGCCGGTGAGCGCCTGCCTGGCCGTGGTGGCGAGCCCCTGGTGCGCCGCGTGCGCAATGGCGTGCTCCTGGAGATCACCCGGCGGCGCGCCGAAGAACTGGCGAGCATGGAAACCCTGGAGACCGCGGGCCTCAACCCGGCGGTGGATACCGAGGGTTTGCCGTGGGACATGGCCGATACGCTGCCCGATGATGCCTGGCTGTTCCCGGGCAAGGGCTACGCCGGTGCCCTCGAAGTCAACACGCCGGCGCGCTGGCTGGCGCTGCGGCCGAAGCTCGAAGCCGATGGCTTCATGCTCGATTACGCGCCCAGCTTCCCGTTCGAAGTTCTGGAAGGCCCGGTGCACTGGTACGGCCAGGCCCGCGAAGACGATGCCGATCGTGCTTTCGACCTGGAAATCGGTATCGAGGTGGAAGGCCGCCGCGTGAACCTGCTGCCCGCCGTGGCGCAAGCGCTGGCCGAACACCAGCTCAGCCTCAGCCCCATGCCGGGCGAGGCTGAGGATTCCGTCTGGTACGCGCCTGTCGACGATCGCCGCCGTGTGCCGGTTCGCCTGAAGGAGCTGCGCGACCTGCTTGCGCCGCTGGCCGAATATCTCGAGAAGCCGCGCCAGCAGCTGCACCTGCCGCGTGTTCAGGCTGGCCGTCTTGAAGAGCTTGCGCAGGCACTGCCCAGCGGTGGTTCGTTCGAAGCGCCCGAACGCCTGCGTGGTTTCACCAAGCGCCTGCGCGAAGCCGCGGAACGCGCGAGCGATGCCGTGCCCGAGCTACTGCAGGCGGAGCTGCGCGGTTACCAGCGCGATGGCCTGCGCTGGATGAATGCGCTGGCCGAAGCCGGGACCGGTGGTGTGCTTGCCGATGACATGGGCCTTGGCAAAACGCTGCAGCTCATCACGCACCTGCTCGCACTGAAGGAAAGCGGGCAGCTCGATGCTCCGGCACTCGTTGTCGTGCCCACCAGCCTGGTGCCCAACTGGGTTTCGGAAGTAGCGCGTTTTGCACCGAGCTTGCGCCTGCTTGCATTGCACGGTCCGCAGCGCGCGGAAACCTTCACCCGCATGGCGGAGAACGACGTCATCCTCACCACGTACGCGCTGTTGCCGCGTGATGTGGAGGCGTTGAAGAAACAGCCGTTCTCGCTCGTGGTGCTCGATGAAGCGCAGCAGGTAAAGAATCCGCGCACGCAGGCGCGTCGTGCGTTGCTTGCGTTGAAAATTCCGCGTTGCCTGTGCCTGACCGGCACGCCGCTGGAGAATCATCTGGGCGAGCTGTGGTCGCAGATCGACCTCGCCGTGCCGGGCTTGCTCGGCGATGAAGGCGCGTTCCGCCGTCACTACCGTGCGCCGATCGAGAAGCACCAGGACACCGCGGTGCAGGAGCGCCTCAACCGGCGCATCGCTCCATTCATCCTGCGCCGTACGAAAGCGCAGGTGGCTTCCGAGCTGCCGGCCAAGACTGAAATCACCCGTCGCGTGGTCATGGAATCGCGCCAGCGCGATCTGTACGAAAGCCTGCGCCTGTCGCTGGCCGAGGAACTGCGCGAGGTCATCGCGCAACGCGGTATCGCCCACAGCGGCATCGTCGTGCTCGATGCGCTGCTGAAGCTGCGCCAGGTCTGCTGCGATCCACGCCTGGTGAAACTGGAAGCCGCGCGTGGAGTACGCGAATCGGCCAAGTTCGAACTGCTGATGGACATGCTGCCGGCGCTGCTGGCCGAAGGCCGCCGTGTCCTGCTCTTCAGCCAGTTCACCGAGATGCTCAAGCTCATCGCCAGCGAACTCGATCGCCGCCGCCTGAGCTACGTCACGCTCACCGGCGAAACGCGCGACCGCGCCGAGCCCGTGCAGCGGTTCCAGGATGGCGAAGTGCCGCTGTTCCTGCTGTCGCTGAAAGCGGGTGGCGTGGGCCTCAACCTCACCGCCGCGGATACCGTCATCCACTACGACCCGTGGTGGAACCCGGCCGCCGAAGCGCAGGCCAGTGATCGGGCCCACCGCATCGGCCAGGACAAGCCGGTGTTCGTCTACCGCCTGATCACGGCTGGCACTGTCGAAGAGCGCATCGAAGAACTCAAGGCCCGCAAGGCCGAACTCGCCGATGCGGTGCTCGAAGGCGGCGGCAGCCGCGAACGCCTGAGCTTCGACGAAAGCGACCTGGATGCGCTGCTCGCCCCGGCGAGCTGAAAGGCGTTAAACGAAAAAAGGCCGTGCACCACATCTGGCTTGATGTGGTGCACGGCCTTGTCAGCATAGATCGCCGCCGAAGGTTTGCGCACAAGGTTCGCTCCTACAAGGTCATGAAACGTTACCCATGCTCTTGTTGGAGCGCGCCTGCGCGCGACTGGCGTAGCAGGCTTAGCTTAGCGGCGCAGCGGCGTGCCGCCGGCCTCGACGATCGCCAGTGCCGCACCACCTATGAGGCCCGGTTCCGGGTTCATGATGGCTTGGGTGGGCACGGCTTCCATGGTGTCGCGGAAGCGGCCCTTGGCTTCGAAGCGCTCGCGGAAATGCTTCTGGATCCACGGCAGCAGGATCGGGGTCATGCCGCCGGTGAGGTACACGCCATCCCATGCGCCCAGCGTCAGCACCAGGTCGCCCGCGACGCTGCCGAAGATGCCGGCGAACGTTTCCACGGCGCGCTGGCACATGGTGCACGTACCGTCGGTGGCGCGCTTGGTGATGATTTCCGGCGTAATACCTTCTTCCGGCTTCTGGCCGGAGATTTCGCAGATCGCTTCGTACAGGTTCTGCAGGCCGCCGCCGCTGATCAGGCGCTCGTTCGAGACGCGGCCGTAGCGCAGGTTCAGTACCTTCAGGATCTCGATATCTTCGGCGCTGTGCGCGGCGAAGCCGGCGTGGCCGCCTTCGGTCTGCAGCACGCTGACCTTGTCGCCACGGATGAGCAGGCCGCCCACGCCAAGGCCGGTGCCCGGGCCGACGACCACGAAGGTCTGCTCTTCCTTGGCGCCGATGCGCGGCACGGCGGGGTTGCCGACGCGGGTGAGCTCGGTGTTGCCGTGCTCATCGACGACCTTGTCCGGGCTCATCAGCATCACGGCCATGGACTGCGCGGCGAAATCGTTCACCAGGTGAACCCACTCCAGGTCCAGGTCGGCGGCGAGCTTGTGCGCGGAGATGGCCCACGGGTTGTTGGTGACCTTGACCGTCTCACCGTTATCGATACGGCCGGCGGCGGCGATGATGGCGCGCTGCGCCTCATGCCCGGTTTCCTTGAAGTACTGTTTCGCGGCATCGGCCAGCGAGGCGTAATCCTTGACGTGGTAGCGCCGGATGCTTTCCTGGATAAGCGGCTGATCGGCATCGGGATGGGCGATGCCAAACCGGACATTCGTGCCGCCGAGGTCGGCGAGCAGGGTCGGCGCCGCGGCGCTAACGTTAGCCATGATGGGAAACCTGTCGTGTCACGGAAGCCCGCAAGGGTGCCTCTTGCGGGGGCTGTCGTCTAGTGACGGTTTGCTCTTCACTCCGTTGACACGGCCGGGGAGTCCTGTTGGGGGCCGTGGATCCGACACTTTGACGTAAACGATTACGTTGGCAGAATACTCCATCGCCCGGGTCGATGGCACGCCTTCGCCTGCCCGCCGGGATTTGGAGAGTTCTGATGGCAGCAGTCCGCCTCGACAAGGTGCGTAAGGTTTACCCCAACGGCCATGTCGCCCTGAAAGAAGCGAGCTTCGAGATCGCCGATGGCGAGCTGCTCGTGCTGGTGGGCCCCTCGGGGTGCGGCAAGACCACGCTGCTGCGCATGATCGCCGGCCTGGAATCCATCTCCGGCGGGACGATGAGCATCGGCGATCGCGTCGTGAACGACGTGGCGCCGAAGGATCGCGATATCGCGATGGTGTTCCAGAACTACGCGCTGTACCCGCACATGACCGTGCGCGAGAACCTGGGTTTTGGCCTGCGCCTGCGTGGCGTGGACAAGGCCGAGGTGGACAAACGGGTCGCCGTGGCCTCCGAGATGCTCGGCCTGAACGAACGCCTGGATCATCGCCCCGCGGCGCTCTCGGGTGGCCAGCGCCAGCGCGTCGCGCTCGGCCGCGCGCTGGTCCGCGATCCGTCGGTGTTCCTGCTGGACGAGCCGCTCTCCAACCTCGATGCGAAGCTGCGCCTCTCCACGCGAGTGGAAATTGCGCGCATCCATCGCCGTGTTGGCGCAACGATGGTGTACGTCACCCACGACCAGATCGAAGCGATGACCCTGGGTCAGCGCATCGTCGTGCTGAATGGGGGTGTCATCCAGCAGCTCGATACGCCGATGAACCTCTACAACAAGCCGGCCAATCTGTTCGTCGCGGGTTTCCTCGGCAGCCCGGCGATGAACCTGTTCCACGGCACGCTGCGCCGCGAGGATGGCCTGCGCCTGGTGATGCCCGAAGGCAGCATCACCCTCGGCATGGATGCGCCTGCGCTGGAGCCCTTTATCGACAAGCCGCTGATCGTCGGGCTGCGTCCGGAGGATCTGCTGACGGTGGCTGACCACGCCGGTATCGATGAGTCCCTTCGCGCCCATGTCGAAGTGGTGGAGCCGGTGGGTAACGAAGTGTTCCTGAACATGCGTCACGCTGGCGACGAGCTGGTATCCCGCGTGCCGCCGCACTCGTCCATCCAGCCCGGCACGGATGTCGGTCTGGGTTTCAATGCGGAGCGTTTGCACTTCTTCGACCCCGAGAGCACAGCTCGCATCGATGTCGGAATACCGTAAGCGCGCGACTGCCTGAGCCATTCGCTCCGGGTCGGTGGTTAGCCCCGATGACGGAGCGCGTTGATCACTTCAGTGAATGCCGGCAGAGCCTGGCGTCGACTTGGGCAGTAAAGGTGGTACCCCTGGTAGGCAGGACGCCAATCGTCCAGCACTTGGACCAGGCGCCCTTGCGCGATATGTTCGCGAACGATATCTATCCGGTTGATAGGCGAACCCGTAGCCTTCCAACGCGGCTGCAAGTCTACCGGCCGGAACTATATTCGCACCCATTTACCCAGTAGGCCGTTGAAGAATGAATAAGCGTGCGATCGCTCGCCTGATGCATCAGCGTGTCGAAGGTCTGAAGCAATCTGGTGGCTATTTTTTTCGCGAGGAGTTCGAGCACGTATTGCGAGGTATTCTTTTCGAATACATGCCTCGCGGTGTGCACCTATGGCACTTCCGGTTCCCGCTGTTCGATTTCTTTGGAGAGAATTTACTCTATAGCAATCGCTTGGCTGTTGATGGATTCATAGCTAAGGATGAACTTTCCGAGGAAGCTATAGTGGATCGGGTATTTTCTCAACCAGAACTTTTTGAGGCACTTCGTCCGGGACCACCAACGAGCTTGCAGCATTTCCTGCACTTTCTCGAAGGGTCGGAGGCGATGCTCAACCCGCATGCTCACCTTGTGTATGCGTCCGGTCTCGTCTTGGCCCTGGAAGATGCGCGGGCGAAAGACGTGTTGAGCGCGATCCTGCCGCGTTTGTCGACGCGCGATACTGAAAATTGCCGCAAGCTTCAGGCCAGTCTTCAACAAGGCGCCGAAGCGGCGATTGCGCTGTTGGACGACGTGCGTCAGAAGAACCTGATGTCATTTGGTCTACGGAAGTGAACGCTGAGCTCTTCAGGGATGCTATCTCGTCGGCAGCGCACTTATATCTACGGTGGCGCATTCGTTGCGTGCCTGTCGCTGACGGTCTGGTGCTTTTCTCAAGTCATCGCATGCGGCGAATCAAATGTCTGTGGGCAGTCCATAAGGTCGATGGAGCGTGTGGTTAGCGTTCCGGTATTCGATCTCTTGCGGGTCGCCTTTCCACCGGGAAGAGGGTTGGGAGCAGGGGCGCTTGTCTTCTTTACAGCTTTAAATTCGCTAATTGCTTCTGCCTTGATTGTGAGTTTGATATTTATGCTTTTACGGCGCAAAGCTTCGGATCGAGCGTGATGGATCTGCGTCAAAGGCAATAGCCGCGAATCTTCGACCCTAGCCGCCCTGTGGCTGTCGAACCAACATGACGAGGTCCCGGACTCGTCTTGGGGACCGCTCAGGAGAGGACCGCCTGCGCCAAGGGAGCGGCAAGGAATATGGATCGTTCGCAAGGTTCTGGCAGGTCGACAGTCCAACGGCTGCCCCTTTGATTTCTAGCTGCTTGTTCCAGGCACGGGTGACACCCGTATCGACGTGCTGTCAGGGCGAGGGTCAATGTCAGGCTAGGGTATTCAGGGCCACGGTTACCATTCGCGACAATCGAACTATGAGTACCGTCTCATATTGCGAATGCGAGCCATTCGCAATAAGCTAGGCGGCGACCGCCCATGAAGAGGCGGCGAACTACTCCCCGATAACCCCGGCCGCCAGCCCGGAGGCTCGTTCCTCCTTCGCAAGCTCCCGATACGCACCGCCCAAGGGGTGGTGCGCCTAGCGAAGGACGATCCACGTGTTCACAACCCGGAAAAACCTCCTCGCCGCCGCCGTGGGCGCGGCGCTGCTCTGCGCCGCATCCGCGCATGCCGCCGATGCGCCTGCCGCGCCCATCGCCGCCACCACGACGGATGACCTGCCGCGCATCACCGTTACCGCGATCGGCTCGTCGCTGCGCTTTGACGTGCCTGCCACCGTCACCGTCATCGATCGGCAGAAGATGGATCGCCACCTCGTGGCGAACATCCGTGACCTGGTGAAGTACGAGCCGGGTGTCTCCGTGGTCGGTACCGCCGGCCGCTGGGGGCTGGACAGCTACAACATCCGCGGCCTGGACGGTAACCGCGTATCCATTCTTACCGACGGGGTGCCCGCCTCCAGCTCGTTCGGCTTTTCGACCACGGGCATGCGCGCAGGCCGGAGCTTCGTCGATCCCGACACGCTCAAGGCGGTGGAAATTACACGCGGCCCGGCCTCCGCGCTGAACCCCTCCGAGTCACTCGGCGGCACCGTGCGCTATACCACCAAGGATCCGGCGGATTACCTGAAGGACGGCAAGGACACCTACGTTTCCGTGCGTGAGCGCTACGATAGCGCCGACCGTTCACTCGGCACCTCGCTCACGCTGGCTGGCGGCCGCCCGGATAACGGCCTGGTGATCGTCGCGAATCATGTGGAAGGCCACGACCTGGGCAACAAGGGCGACGTCGCCACGCAAGACTACACGCGCACCCGCCCCGATCCGCTCACCCAGAACACCACCAGCATCCTCGCCAAGTACGTGCATGTGGCTGCCAGCGGCCGCGAAGACCGCGTCACCGCGGACTTCTACCGCAACAATGTCGATACCAACGTCCTCAGCGCCGTCGGCCAATCCGGCACGACGAAGCTGCTGACCGATACCGCCAACGATCGCGCGACTCGCCAGCGCGTGTCCGTGGGCCAGCGTTTCCCGACTATCGACTTAGGTGTTGCCGATACGCTCGAGTGGGATGCGTACTGGCAAAAGTCCGAAACCGAATCGCAGACCCGCACGCTCGCCAACGTGCCGTCGCGTGTGGCGACCTACGATCGCCTGTACCTGAGCGACTTGCAGGAAAAGCTCTTCGGCGGCCACCTGACCCTGGGTAAGACGATCGATTCGGGCAGTGTGCAGCAGCACATCACTTACGGCGTGGAGGCCTCGCGCACTACGCCTACCGGCCAGCTCGGCGGGCAGGGCACCAACATCGCGACGGGCATCACCTCGAGCATCTCGCCGTACATGCCTGAAAACTACCCGCTGCGCTTCTTCCCGCGCAACGATACCGACCGCTACGCGGTATTCGCGCAGGACGATATCTCGCTTGTGGATGGCCGCTTGCACATCACGCCGGGCGTGCGCTGGGATCACTACGCGTTCAAACCGGACCAGAACGATCCTTACTACCAGAGCGCCTTCGTGCAGGAAGGCCTGGATGACGTGAAGAAGAACCGCTTCTCGCCCAAGCTGGGCGTGACCTGGGCGGTGAACGACAACATCGAGCTGTTTGGAAATTACAGCCAGGGCTTCCGCCCGCCGCTCTACAACGAGCTGGCTGTGGCGTGGGGCACCGCCCGCCTTTACGGCATCGTGCCCAATGCGAATTTGAAGCCGGAAACCAGCAAGGGTATCGAACTCGGGGTGCGCGGCAACGGTGAGCTGGGTTATTTCAGCGCCAGCGCCTACTACAATCGCTACCGCAACTTCATCTACGGCGGTTATACGCTGCCGCGTAGTGAATGGCCGCAGTGGGCGATCAACCAGAACCTGCTGATCGTGATGCAGTCGGTGAACTTCCCGAAGGCCACGATCAAAGGCGTGGAAGCATCCGGCGGCCTGATGCTGGGCGCACTGAACGATGCGCTCGCGGGCTGGCGCGTCGAAGGCAACCTCGCTGCCTCGAAGGGCGACAAGAAGACCTACGAGGGTGGCTGGTCACCGCTTAACAGCGTGGATCCGCTCACCGCCACGTTGGGAATCGCGTACGACGCGAAGACCTGGGGCGCCGAACTGATCGGCAAGGGTGTACAGCGTAAGTCACGCCTGGATGACGACACCACGTTCCGTGCGCCGGGCTACGCCACGCTCGACCTGTACGCGCATTGGAAACCCTGGGAGCCGCTCGAGCTGATGGCAGGCGTGACCAATATCGCTGATCGCAAGTACTGGGACTGGGGTTCGCTGCACGGCGGTGTGCTCACCAATGTCGCCACGGGCGGCGGCATCGACGACACCCAGGCGCGAAACGCCCAGATCGAACGCCTGACCATGCCCGGCCGTGCCCTCGTCGTCTCGGCCCGCTACACCTTCTGAAGGAGGCCTTGCCATGCAAGAGTTACAGACCGCCGTCCCGCCGCGTATCGATATCCCGGCGCTGCTCAATGGCTACCGGCGCCTGCGTGAAACCGAACCTGGCCTGCGTGCGCGCGATGCCGCGCAACGCCTGGGTGTCAGCGAAGGTGCACTCGTCGCCAGTCGGGTGGGCGATGGCGTGGTCCGCCTGGAAGGCGAGTTGCCCGCGCTGATACGCGAGCTTCCTGCCCTTGGCCGGGTCATGGCGCTTACGCGCAATGAATACTGCGTGCACGAGAAGAAGGGGCAATACGACCACATCGACGTCGGTGGCGTGATGGGCATCGTGCTTGCCGAGGATATCGACCTTCGGCTGTTCCTTCGGCACTGGCGTTTCGGCTTTGCTGTGAAGGAGGCCTCGCGCGGCCGCGAGCTGGAAAGCCTGCAGTTCTTCGATGGCGACGGCAAGGCGGTGCACAAGATCTACCTTACGGAAGAGACCGATCGTACGGCCTGGCGCGCCTTGTTGAATCGCTATACGGCGGCGGTGCAATCGCCCCTGATCGATATCGTGAACGTGGACGAGCCGCTGCCCGAGCGCCTGGCCGATGATGCGGTCGATGTGGATTCGTTGCGCGACCATTGGCGCGCGCTGCGTGATCCGCACGACTTTTTCGCCATGCTGAAGAAGCACAAGGTGACGCGTACCCAGGCCCTTCGCCTTGTCGGGAGCGAATTCGCGACGCGGGTGGATGATGGTGCGATTCGCACCATTCTGAACGGCGCTGCCGCATCAGGTGCACCGCTCATGGTGTTCGTGGGATCCCCCGGCGTGGTGCAGATCCACACCGGGCCGGTGAGCAACATCGTGATGGCGGGGCCATGGATCAACGTCATGGACCCGGGCTTCAACCTGCACCTGCGCACGGATGCGATCGTCAGCAGCTGGATCGTGCGCAAGCCGGTGCCCGAGGGTGTTGTCACGTCGCTGGAGCTCTATGCGGCCGATGGCACGCAGATCGTGCAGATCTTCGGCAAGCGCAAGCCGGGTGTGCCCGAGCGCGAGGACTGGCGCGCGCTACTTGCTACCGTAGAGGTCGCCGCATGAACGCGCGTCGCACCTTACTTCCCCTGGCGCTCGCCGCGCTACCGGGTCTCGCGACCGCCGCCACACGCATCGTATCGCTTGGCGGCGATGTGACCGAAACGATTTACGCGATCCACGCACAGGACCAACTGGCTGCTGTCGACAGCACCAGCACGTGGCCGGAGGCGGCGCACAAACTGCCGGATGCGGGCTACGTGCGCCAGCTCAGCGCCGAGGGCGTGCTTGCGCTGCAGCCGGATCTGATCCTGGCGACGCATGACGCGGGGCCGCCGACCGCGATGGAGCAGATCCGTGGCGCGGGCGTGCGCATCGAAACGCTGCCGCCCTCGCGCTCGCCGGAAGATATCGAAGCGAAGATCCGCCAGATCGGCGCGCTCACCGGCCACGCGAAGGAAGCGGACGCCCTTGCCAACGAGGTGGCTGCGCGTTTCGCTGCACTGGCTAAGTCAGTGGCGGCCATGCCCAACCATCCAAGGGCGGTCTATTTGATGTCAGCCGGGAACGGCAGCCCGATGGCTGCTGGCCACGACACGGCCGCCGATCGTGCCATCACCTTGGCGGGTGGTGTGAATGCCGCCGCGGATGTGCCTGGCTACAAAGCCGTCTCGCCCGAGGCGCTCGTGGCCATGAAGCCCGATGCCATCTTGCTGATGAAGGAGCAGGAGCCGACGGTCGGCGGTGTGGACGGTGTGCTGCGCATGCCGGGGGTTGCCGATACCCCTGCGGGCAAGGCGAAACGCATCTACTTCATCGAGGGCCAGGCGTTGCTTGGCTTTGGCCCGCGCACGGCGGATAACGCCGCGGCGCTGCAGGCGCGCTGGGCGCACCCGTGAACAGCGTGGCCGCGTCCCTGCCGCGGCGCCACGCCAGCCGCCAGGCCGTGCTTGGCGCGCTGGCGTTGCTGCTTGTGGCGACGGCGACATGGAGCCTGACCCGCGGCGCCATGGTGATTTCGCCAGGCGATGTCGCTGGCGCGCTGCTGCGCTGGCTCAGCGGCGCACCAGCGCGTGGCGATGACAGCATCATCCTCAGCTTGCGCCTGCCGCGGCTTTTGCTCGCCACCATGGTGGGTGCCGCACTGGCGACCGGTGGCAGCACCATGCAGGGGTTATTCCGCAATCCGCTCGCGGATCCGGGACTCATTGGCGTCTCCGCGGGTGCCGCCGTCGGTGCCGTCGGTGCCATCGTGCTTGGCGGGCAGTCGGGCTCGTGGCGGGTCGCCGCATTCGCGTTTGTGGGCGGGCTCGTTGCGACCACGCTGGTGTTCCTCATCGGCCGCCGTCGGCCCGGGGTCGCCAACCTCCTGCTTGCGGGCGTGGCGATCAACGCGATCGCGATGGCCGGCGTCGGCCTGCTTACCTACCTGGCCAACGAGAATCAGCTGCGCGATCTCACGTTCTGGTCGCTTGGCAGCCTTGGTGGTGCGAGCTGGTCGCGGCTGGCCATCGTGGCGCCGTGGATCGTGTTGCCACTGCTCTTGCTCCCGCGCGCGGCGGCGGCGCTGAACGCGCTACTGCTTGGCGAAGGTGAAGCGGCACTGCTGGGCTTCCGTCCCGAACGCTTGCAACCGTTGCTCGTTGCCCTCGTCGCGCTCGCGGTCGGCGCATCCGTCGCGTTCACCGGCGTCATCGGTTTCGTCGGCCTCGTCGTGCCGCATCTGCTGCGCATGACGTATGGGCCCGACCATCGTTTTCTTCTTCCGGCTTCTGCCTTGGGTGGTGCAACGCTGCTGGTAGCGGCCGATGCGCTGGCCCGCACCGTCGTCGCGCCGGGCGAATTGCCTATCGGCGTGCTCACGGCCCTGGTCGGCGGCCCCTTCTTCCTCTGGTTGCTGTTGCGCCGGCGCGACGGGGAGACCGTGTCATGAGCGTGGCCATGGATGGCCAACTGGTTGCCAAGGACGTGTGCGTGGTCCGCCAGGGGCGGACGATCGTCGGGCACGTGTCGCTGGCGGCATCGCCAGGGCGGTTGCTCGTACTGGTGGGCCCGAATGGCGCGGGCAAGAGCACATTGCTCGGGACACTGGCCGGCCGTGTGCGACCGGATGCGGGGCAGGTGAGCTTGCACGGACGTTCCCTGGCCGCCTGGGATCCACGCGAGCTAGCCCAGCACCGCGCGATGCTGTCCCAGCGCGTGGACCTGGCCTTCGGCTTCACGGCGCGGGAGGTGGTCATGCTTGGCCGCAGCCCACACGTGCCGGATGCTGAGCGTGATGAGCGCATCGCTACCGCTGCCCTGCGCGCGGCGCACGCATGGGAGTTACGCGATCGCCGCTACACCGCGCTCTCTGGTGGGGAGCAGCAGCGCGTGCAACTCGCCCGGGTGTTGGCCCAGGTCTGGGAGAGCGGGCGCTCGGGCGCGTGGCTCCTCCTGGATGAACCGGAGGCCGGCCTGGATATCGCCCACCAGCACTTCATCCTGCGCCGGGCGCGTGCCTGCGCGGCGCTCGGCCTGGGCGTGATCGCCGTGCTCCATGACCTGAACCTTGCCGCGCGCTACGCGGATGAGGTGGCAGTCCTGGCATCGGGCGCCCTTCTGCGTATTGGGCCACCCCAGGAGGCGCTGGATACGGCCCTGCTGTCCGATATCTACGGCATTCCATTGGGCCGGGCCTTCGGCATTGACGTGGCCTGACGGTGCCTGCGACGACCTGACGCCCCGCCGGGCACCCGGTGGGGCGTAAAATGGGCGGATCGCCACACGAACAGGCACGTCCCATGACCTTTCCTGCTGTCCGTATGCGCCGCATGCGCCGCGACGCCTTCTCCCGCGCACTGATGCGCGAAACCGTCCTCACCAGCGCCGACCTGATCATGGTCGCGTTCGTGGTGGAGGGCGAGGGGGTCCGCCAGCCGGTGCCTTCCATGCCGGGCGTCGAGCGCCTGTCGATCGATGAGCTGGTGAAGCTGGGCGCCGAGTGCGTTGCGCTGGGCATTCCCGCGCTGGCCCTGTTCCCCTCGGTGGATGGCTCGGTGAAAACCGAGGACGCCCGCGAGGCGTGGAACCCCGATGCCCTGTTCCAGCGCGCCACGCGCGAGTTGAAGAAGCGCTTTCCGGAGCTGGGCCTGATTGGCGATGTGGCGCTGGATCCGTACACGACGCACGGCCAGGATGGCCTGATCGACGCGGAAGGCTACGTCATGAACGAGCCCACTGTCGAAGCCCTGATCAAGATGTCGCTGGCCCAGGCCGAAGCCGGCATGGATTTCGTCGCCCCGTCGGACATGATGGACGGTCGCATCGGCGCCATTCGCGATGCCCTGGAGGCGGCCGGTTTTATCCATACCCGCATCCTTGCCTATTCGGCGAAGTACGCCTCGAGCTTCTACGGCCCGTTCCGCGATGCGGTGGGCTCGGCAGCCAACCTCGGCAAGGGCAACAAGCACACGTACCAGATGGATGTGGGTAACAGCGACGAGGCCCTGCGCGAGGTTGAGCTCGACCTGGCCGAAGGTGCCGACGCGGTGATGGTGAAACCGGGCCTGCCCTACCTCGATATCGTCCGCCGGGTGAAGGAGACCTTTGGCGCGCCCACGTTCGTGTACCAGGTGAGCGGCGAGTACGCCATGATCAAGGCGGCCGCGCAGAACGGCTGGCTGGATGAGAAGGCCGTGGTGCTTGAATCGCTTGTGGCGATGAAGCGCGCGGGTGCCGATGCGATCCTCACGTATTTCGCGGTCGACGTCGCACGCTGGCTAAAAGGCTGAACCAGCGCACCGATAGGCAGGTGTTTCGTCCAAACCGCGCGGGCGTCCGCATGACATAATCCCGGGTAGTTTTTCGGGAGTCACGGGATGGACGGACATCATTTCCTCGAAACGGCGGTGGTCTTCCTGCTGGCGACGGTCATTGCCGTCCCGCTGACCAAGCGCTTCCGTCTCGGCGCCGTCCTGGGCTTCCTGCTCGCCGGCGTGGTCATCGGTCCCTCCGTGCTGGGCCTGATCAGCGATACGGAAGGCGTCGCCACCATCTCCGATTTCGGTGTGGTGCTGATGCTGTTCGTCATCGGCCTGGAGTTGTCGCCATCGCGCCTGTGGGTCATGCGCCGTGCGGTGTTCGGCAGCGGTACGCTGCAGGTCGTCGTCTGCGCGCTCGCGCTTGGCGCCATGGGCTACTACCTGTTCGGGCTCACCTGGAAGGCTGCGGTGATCGTGGGTGGCAGCCTTGCGCTTTCCTCCACGGCATTCGGCCTGCAGATCCTCGCCGAGCGTAAAGAGGCGGGCATGGCCTATGGCCGCCAGGCGTTCGCCATCCTGTTGTTCCAGGACCTTGCTGCTATTCCGCTGATCGCAGCGGTGCCCTTGCTGGGTGGCGCGTTGGCGCGCGATACGCACGCCCCGGACATCATGAGCATCATGCGGGTGGTCGGCGCTATCATCGGCGTGATCATCGGTGGCCGCGTTGTACTGCGCCACGTATTCCGTTTCGTGGCCCGCGCCAAGAGCACCGAGGTTTCGACCGCCACGGCGCTGCTGGTGGTCATGGGCACGGCGTGGCTGATGGAACTGGCTGGGATCTCCAGCACGCTGGGTGCCTTCCTGGCAGGCTTGCTGCTGGCGGATTCGGAATACCGCCACGAACTCGAATCCAACATCGAGCCGTTCAAGGGGCTACTACTCGGGCTGTTCTTCATCAGCGTGGGTATGTCGGTGGATTTGCAGCTGCTCTATGCCAAGCCGCTGGTGGTTATCGGGTTGGTCGCTGCGCTGCTGGCGGTGAAGGCGATACTCATCATGCCGCTGGGCAAGCTGGTGGGTGGGCTGAACAATGCCGACTCGGTGCGGCTTGCCGCCATATTGGCCAGCGGCGGTGAATTCGCCTTCGTGGTGCTGAACCTCGCGCAGCAACAACACATCATCACCGAGCCCCAGCGTGGGCTGATGGTGATGACCATCTCGCTTTCGATGGCGTTGACGCCGCTGCTGGTGCTGCTCGCCGCACGGCTGGTGCATGAGCGCGCGCGCAAGCCGGATCGCGCATTCGACCAGATCGAGACCGATGCGCCGCGCGTCATCATCGCAGGCTTCGGTCGCATGGGCCAGATCGTCGCCCGCGTATTGCGCGCGCAGGGCATCCAGTTCGTCGCGCTGGAGAGCTCGGTGGAACAGGTGGAAACGTCACGCCGCTTCGGCGGTACGTCGCTGTTCTTCGGCGACCCCGGCCGCCCGGAAATGCTGCGCGCCGCGCAGGCGGATAAGGCCGAAGTGTTCGTGCTGGCTACGGATGACCCGGAGGCCAACCTGCGCACCGCCCGCCTGGTTCGCCGCCAGTTCCCCCACCTGAAGATCGTCGCGCGTGCGCGCAATCGCCAGCACGTGTTCCGCCTGATGGATATCGGCGTCGAAGATCCGGTGCGCGAAACGTTCTATTCCAGCCTCATGATGACGCGCCATGTGCTGGAGGCGCTGGACATGGCGCCCGAAGTCGTCGAGGCGCGTATCGCGCGCTTCCGCAAACTCGACGAACAGGTGTTGCGCTCGCAGTACCTGGTGTACGACGACGATGCGGCGCTGGTGCAGAGCTCGAAGGAAGCCCTGAACGACCTGCAGCACCTCTTCGAGGCCGATGCCGCCGAAGAGCGCGAGCGCGCGGAAGACAAATAACGCCAGCGCACCCGTGTAGGAGCGCGCTCGCGGGCGATGCTTTTTCAGTCTGGCTGCGCGGGCTGCCGCAACGTCTGCCTCACGCTTGGAATCGCGTTCGCCCGAACGCCTAGCTCGTGCGCGATATCCACGTACCCGATATGCCGCGCCACATCGGCCGCCGTACGCCCGAAGGCGTCAGCGGCCTGGCGGTTCGCGCCACGGTGCAGAAGCACACGCGCAGGCGGAAGCAGCGCGTGCATGGCGCTCGCATGCAAGGCGCTCACGCCGCGGTGGTCCGCATGCTCCATCTTCGCACCCGCATCGAGCAACACCGGCACCAGCGCACCCAGGTGCGTGGCATCCGCGGTCGCGCCCGGGCGCATGTGCGAACCAAGCAGCAGGAGAAGCGGCGTCGCGCCATCCTTGTCGGCCTTGTTCACATCGGCGCCCTTGCCAATCACCATATCGAGCAGGCGTCGCGCGCGCAGGCTGTCGCTGCTGCCGAAGCAATACTGCGCGGCCGCATGCAGCGCGCTGTGTCCGTGCGCATCCTCTGCATTCGCATCGGCACCTGCGGCAAGCAGTCGCTCCACGATCTCGGGATAGCCGAGCGCGGCAGCGATCATCAGGGCCGTCGTCTCACCGGGCAGGCGCTGGTCGACGGCGACGCCACGGGCAAGCAGGAGTTCGACCACCGCATCGCGCCGCGCGTTGACGGCGGCGGCAAGCGGCGTAACACCGGAAGCGGCACTGGTGGCTGGGTCGGCGCCTGCATCCATGAGGTGGGCCACCACGTCGGCCTGCCCGGCGCCGGCGGCACGTAGCAACGCCGTGGCTCCCTGGGCATCGCGCGTATCCACGCTGAAGCCAAGTTCGAGCAGGCGGTCGATGGCCTGCATGTCGCCGGCGGCGGCTGCGGCGGGGAGGTCGGCGGCGGTCAGCGGGCGACCCGGCAGTGACCATAGCGGCCAGCTAAGCCAGCGTTCCACATCGCCGTGGCCGATACCCAGGCCGTACGGCGTCTCACCGTTGACGTCAGCCGCTTCCGGATCGGCTCCGTTCGCCACGAGCAAGCGAACCAGCGGAAGGGCGTCGCCACCGTGTTCCAGCGCGGCATGTAGCGGGGTACGGCCACCGGCGTCACGTACGTTGGGATCAAGGCCACGGGTCAGCAGCGCGCCAAGCAGGCGTGCGCTGCCGGTGGCGGCGGCCATGTGCACAGGTGTGCGGCCGCGCGCATCGGCTCCGAACGGGTCGGCGCCCGCATCCAGCATGGCCAGGGTCAGTCGCTCATCGGCACCATCGAGGCGGCAGATCGCCTGGCCAAGCAGCCCGGCGCCCGCTGGGCTCGCACCCGCGCGCATGAGTTGCAGCAGGGCGTCCGCCGATTGCGGCAGCTGTGGCAGCAGCGCATCGAAAAGGCGGCGTCCAAGGGTGTCGGCGGCTTCATCCGCAGGCGGTGCAAGGCGGGCCTCAGCCGGCAAGCCATGATCGAACAACCACGCGCGCGCTGCATCGAAGCCAGGGCTGGCGAGGTCGATATACAGGGCTGCGAGCTCATGTACCGGCCATTCGCGCACCTTGGCCGCGAAGGTGGACGCGACCGCCCAGTGGCCAAAACGAAGGGCATCGTGCAAGTGCAGCGGCGAATCCGCGCCGGCCTCGGGCAGCACCGATTCGCTCAGTGACGTGGGCAGCGGCGTTTCCGGATCGAGCAGGGCGACAAAGTCCCAGCGGCCTCCGGCGGCGGCATGATCCAGCGGGCTTCGGCCATCCGCGCCGGCTTCCTTGGGCTGCGCGCCCATGGCGAGCAGGGCGCGTACGGTAGCCGCCTGCGCGCGCGGCGACTGGCAGGCGAGGGTGAGCGCGTCGCGGCCGTGGCCATCCCGGGGCGAGGCATCGGCCTGGTTATCGGCCAGCAACTGCACGATACCCGTAGCGCCGGTCCGCGCGGCTTCCATCAGGGCAGTGGTGCCATGGCGATCGGCCAGGTTCGGGTTGGCGTGGGCCTGCAGCAAGGTACGAGTGATCTGTTCGTGGCCTTCGGCGGCAGCGGTGATGAGCGCGGTGCGGCCATGAGCGTTCGCCCCGTTAACCGGCGCCTTGTAGCGCAGCAGCACCTTGACGCCTTCGGCATCATCGTCGGCGATTCCCGCGGCGGCGACCAGCGCGGGTTCCGCGCCGACCGGGGCCGGCTTCGCCCCGTTCTCAAGAAGGAAGCGCGCCAGCGCCCAGTTCGCGGCGCGGCAGGCGATGGCCAGCGGCGTGTCGCCAGCGGCATTCACGGCATCGACGGGCGCGCCGGCATCCAGCAGCATGGCGGCAACCATCGGCTCGGCGCTCATGACGGCGCCGTGCAGGGCGGTGTTGCCTTCCGCATCGGTCGCCGCCGCATTCGCGCCATTGGCGAGCAGGGTGAGGACCGCATCGGGGCGCCCGTGCCAGCTGTCGCGGCAGGCGGCGAGCAGCGCCGTCACGCCCTGGTGGGGGCGGTTCACATCCGCGCCGCGCGCGATGAGTGCACGCAGGAGCCGCGTGTCCGCAGAGAGGGCAGCGAGCGTCAGCACGGGGCGCTGGTCACGATCACCGGGCTCGGCCTGCGTGTTCGGGTTGGCGCCGGCTTCGACCAGCGCGACGGCGCGGGCAACATCGGCGGCCCGGATGGCGGCCAGCAGGGCGCCGTCGCGGATCTCGGGTTGCTGCTCTTCCGTTGAAAGCGCGGGGATGGGCGTCGGCGTGGGCACCCGGTGCGCATCGCTCAACGCGGGCTCACGGCGGGTATCGGCACGCGCGGTGCGGATATGGCCGCGGCGATCGCACAACAGGGCACGCAGCGTGCGGTTGGCGATGAGCAGGGAGCACGCGGGCAGCACGACGACGCCATACAGCGCGAGGGCGGCGATGCGCATCTCTGACGGGAACACCCCATACAGCCCGGAAAGCGCGACGGCGCAGAACGCCAGCACGAGCAGGCCGAGGGCCGCGGGCAGGAAATGGGTGAAGAACCGTTCTTCGGCGGACAGGTGGCGGCCAAAGCTCACTGAGCGGGCCATGGCGGTGAAAATCCATGAGCCGTCGCCGCTGCTCTCCGGGTAGGCGTCATCCCACAGGTACACCAGTCCGAACGCGGGCCACATGCGCCACAGCACGCCAAAGGCCACCACCAGCGAAGCGGCCAGGAGCAGCGCGGCGCCCAGGCTGGGCGCCTGGGTAAGTTTGAGCAGTGGCCAGGCCACCAGCACGAACACCACGAAGGTGTAGATGGTGAACATCACCACGTACGCCGAGCCGCGGCGCAAGGCGGTTCGCAGGTACGTTGGCTCCGGGTCGAAGCCGATGGCGTGGCACACGGCAGCCATGCCCAGCGCATTGGCGAGCAGCAGCGGAATCAGGGCGAGCGGTGAGGCGGTAAGGCCAGCACACGCGACAGCGGCAAGGGCGGGCAGGAACCAGGGCAGCGCCTTGATCAGCGGCGGTCGACGTCGTTTGGGATTGGCCATGCGCGCGAGTATACGGACCGCGCCCGGGTTGCGCGGTAACCCCGCGTTAACCCGGGCTCGACGTTTCCCGCATGCGCGCTTTCGGCCGGATCAGGCCCGGACGAGCGATGCGTCGGGGCCGATCTCTCGATTCAGGTTGGGCTGGTTGCACACGCTGAGCGTTTCGTTCGGCGGTGCCTGCAGGTGCCAGCCCTGGTTGGCCAGCGAAGCGAGGACTTTCTCAGTGTCTTCGTTCGGCAGCTTGCGCTGGGGCGTCAGTTCCACCTCAAGCACGAAGCGCATTTCGCCGAGCAGGAGCACGAGCGGTTCGGGCAGCGCATCGAAGCCCTCCCGGCGGGAGAGCCACACGTAAGTGTCGGGTTTGCGCAGGCTGGCGTAGACGTAGCAGTGCATGACGGCAGGTCTCGCGGCGGCGTGGTGGTCCAGTCTACCGGATCGGGCGCGCTGCCGAGGGCTCAATCTGTGGCCTGTTTCAGGTTTGTTGCACCTGCACTTGCAAAAACTTCGTCAACTCGTCCAGAGTTCGACCCCAGATTGTTAAACGCGCGTATGAAAACGGCTAAGTTTTGCGTTTTCCGCCCCGTTCGATCCCCGTCAGAACAATAAGCAGGAGCCGCTCCGCATGCAGATGAAACTTCACACCCGCCCGCTGGCCATCGCGGCCCTCTCGCTGGCCATCGCCGGCGCGATCGTGGCTCCGCAGGCCGCCCACGCCAGCGCGTTCCAGCTGAAGGAAAACAGCGCCAAGGCGCTTGGCCGCGCGTTTGCCGGCTCGGCTGCCGCGGGTGACGATGCCTCGGTCATCGTGAACAACCCGGCCGCCATGTCCATGCTGGAAGGCAACACCTTCCAGGCCGACGTGACCGGCATCAACTTCAGCACCAAGTTCCACGGCACCGCCACCGATGCCCAGGGTCGCCCGATCTCTGGCGGCAACGGCGGCGATGCAGGCACCACCATCCCGGTGCCGGCGTTCTACATCGCTTCGAAGGTCAGCGACCGCTGGCACATCGGCCTGGGCCTGACCGCCCCGTTCGGCTTCAAGACCGATTACGACTCCGACTGGAAGGGCCGCTACAACGCCATCAAGTCCGACTTCAAGTCGTACGACGCCACGCTGTCGGCCTCGTTCGACGTGACCGATGATTTCGCGATCGGCGCCAGCTTCATCGCACAGAAGACCACCGCTGAGCTCACCAGCGCCGTCAACTACAACAGTGCCGCCCTGGGCGTGCTGCAGCAGGGTATCGCTGCCGGCGCCATCCCGGTGCAGGCTGCCGCCCAGTACGCCGGCCTCATCAACGCCGTCGTGCCGCGTGGCACCGATGGCATCGCCAAGATCAAGGGTGACGACTGGGCCTATGGCTGGCAGCTCGGCGGCCTGTGGAAGCTCACCGCGCAGGATCGCATCGCGCTGAACTACCGCAGCGCCATCAAGCACCACCTGGAAGGCACCGGTAACTTCACCGTGCCGGCCAATGTCAGCGGGCTGCTCTCCAACCCGGCTATCTCCAGCCTGTTCCAGGGCCAGCCGCCGTTCACGCACACCGACGGCACCGCCGGCTTCGAAACCCCGGCCGTGGCCACGGCCAGCTTCTGGCACCAGGACCAGAAGTTCGGCTTCGGTATCGATGCGTCGTGGACCAAGTGGGATTCGTTCAAGAACCTCACGGTGAACTACTCCAACCCGAACCAGCCGTCGACGACGGAAGTCTACGACTGGCGCAACACGTGGTTCGTGTCGGTCGGTGGCGAGTACTACGTCAACGACAAGTTCACCCTGCGTGGCGGTGTCGCTGTTGACACCACCCCGACCTACGCCGACACCCGCTCCCCGCGCGTGCCGGATTCGACCCGCAAGTGGCTCGCCTTCGGTATGGGCTACAAGGTGTCGGAGAAGTTCGAGATCAACGCCGGCTACGCTCACATCTTCGTGAACAAGGCGCACATGAACGGCGTCGAGAGCGCGACGGCTGATACCCTGGTCGGCGAGAACGACGACAAGGGCAACCTGCTCAGCCTGTCGGCCAAGTACCAGTTCTGATCGCCTACGCGAACAGGCACTGAAAAAAAACCTCCCCGGCAACGGGGAGGTTTTTTTATGCCCTCGCGTTGGACGGGGCCCCCGTAGGAGCGCGCTTGCGCGCGATCGCGCGCAAGCGCGCTCCTACAGGGGCTGCCGGGTCAGTAAGCGTATTCGCTGAAGACGGGATCCACGCTGCCATTCCAGTTGGCATGGAACTGCTCAAGCTTCGTGTCGGCCTGGGTCTTGCCCGAGAGCGCGATCTCCAGCAGCGGCTCGAGGTAGATGGATTCATCGGCGCCGCGATTGCCGCGCACGTTGCGGCGCTTCAGACCATGGTCGGCGATCTTGAGTGCTTCGAGCGACAGCTCACGCACCGTGTGGTTACGGAACTTCAGGTGTAGCGCTTCCTTCGGCACGCCATCACGCAGCGCATGACGCTCGGCCTTGCTGAAGTCCTTCACCAGGTCCCATGCCGCATCGAGTGCGACATCGTCGTACAGCAGGCCCACCCAGAAGGCGGGCAGGGCGCACAGCTGGTTCCACGGGCTGCCATCGGCGCCGCGCATCTCCAGGTACTGCTTCAGGCGCACTTCCGGGAACGCGGTCGTGAGGTGATCTGCCCAGTCCTTCATGGTGGGCTTCACGCCCGGCAGTTCGGCGAGTTCACCACGCATGAATTTGCGGAAATCCTTGCCTGAAAGATCGATGTACTTGCCATCGCGGTAGCTGAAGTACATCGGCACGCCGAGGATGTAATCGACATAGCGCTCGTAGCCGAAGCCCTCGTCGAACACGAAATCGAGCATACCCGTGCGGTCGGCATCGGTATCGGTCCACACCTGCGAGCGGAACGACTTGAAGCCGTTCGGCTTGCCCTCGGTGAACGGTGAGTTGGCGAAGAGCGCGGTGGCGATCGGCTGCAGCGCCAGGGCCACGCGGAACTTCTTCACCATGTCCGCTTCGGTCGCGTAATCCAGGTTCACCTGCACGGTGCAGGTGCGGGTCATCATGTCCAGGCCGAGCGAGCCGACCTTGGGCATGTACTCGCGCATGATCTTGTAGCGGCCCTTGGGCATCCACGGCATCTGGTCGCGGCGCCACTTCGGCTGGAAGCCCATGCCGAGGAAGCCGATGCCGAACTCGTCGGCCACCGAGCGCACTTCCTTCAGGTGGTTGCTGACTTCGTCGCAGGTCTGGTGGATCGACTCCAGCGGTGCGCCAGAGAGCTCCAGCTGGCCGGCCGGTTCCAGGGTGATGTTGGCCTTGCCCTTGGAGAGCGCAACCGGCGTATCGCCTTCACGGGCGATATCCCAGTCGTAGCGCTCAGCCAGGCCTTCCAGGATGGCGCGAATGCCGGGGCGCTCACCCTCGAACGGCGGCGGGGTCAGGTCATCCGTATAGAAGCCGAACTTCTCGTGCTCGGTGCCGATGCGCCAGGCGTCGCGCGGCTTTTCGCCCTCGGCGAGGTAGGCGACCAGGTCATCGCGGTCACCGATGGGCGTGCTCTTGGCGGCGCTGGGAATGGACACTTCACTTTCCTTGGCAATGGACGGCAGGGGCCGTAGCCGCCCCACATGGGGGCGCATGTCGCCCGGGAAAAGGTGTCATGCCCGCCGCGGAGCGTAGCAAAAGCCGGTGACCGCCGCGTGCCCATGGCGCAAGAAAAAAGGCCGCCCCGAGGGGCGGCCCTTGATCGTGCCATGACTGGACTTCAGCGCTTCATCGAGTTGAAGAACTCGTCGTTCGACTTGGTGTTCTTCATCTTGTCGAGCATGAACTCCATGGCGGCCAGTTCGTCCATCGGGTGGAGGAGCTTGCGCAGGATCCAGATCTTCGCGAGCAGGTCCGGATCGATCAGCAGGTCCTCGCGGCGGGTGCCGGAGCGGTTGATGTCGATGGCCGGGTAGACGCGCTTCTCGGAGATACGACGGGACAGGTGCACTTCCATGTTGCCGGTGCCCTTGAACTCCTCGTAAATCACCTCGTCCATCTTGGAGCCGGTATCGGTCAGCGCCGTGGCGATGATCGTGAGGCTGCCGCCTTCCTCGACGTTACGTGCCGCGCCGAAGAAGCGCTTGGGGCGCTGCAGGGCGTTGGCATCGACACCGCCGGTGAGCACCTTGCCGGAGCTGGGCACCACGGTGTTGTAGGCACGGGCCAGGCGGGTGATCGAATCGAGCAGGATCACCACGTCGCGCTTGTGCTCGACCAGGCGCTTGGCACGCTCGATCACCATCTCGGCGACCTGCACGTGGCGCACGGCCGGCTCATCAAAGGTGGAGCTGATGACTTCGGCGCGGACCGTGCGGGCGATTTCCGTGACTTCTTCCGGGCGCTCATCGATCAGCAGCATGATCAGGTGGACGTCGGGGTGGTTGTACTGGATGGCCTGCGCAATGTTCTGCAGCATCATCGTCTTACCCGACTTGGGCTGGGAGACGATGAGGCCGCGCTGGCCACGGCCGATCGGCGCCACCAGGTCGAGGATACGGCCGGTGATGTCTTCGGTGGAGCCGTTGCCGCGCTCGAGCTTGAACGCCTTGCGTGGGAACAGCGGGGTCAGGTTTTCGAACAGCAGCTTGTTCTTCGACGCCTCCGGCGGATCGCCGTTGATGTCGTCCACCTTGAGCATGGCGAAGTAACGCTCGCCTTCCTTCGGGTGGCGCACGCGTCCGGTGATGTAATCGCCGGTGCGCAGGTTGAAGCGACGGATCTGGCTGGGCGAGACGTAGATATCGTCGGGGCCGGCCAGGTACGACTCATCGGCCGAGCGCAGGAAGCCGAAGCCATCCTGGAGGATTTCGAGTACGCCTTCGGCCCAGATGCCGCCGCCTGAGCGGGCATGCGCCTTGAGGATGCTGAACACCACATCCTGCTTGCGCTGGCGGGCGACGCCTTCGCGGATACCCAGCGATTCGGCGAATTCGAGCAACTGGATGGAGTTCTTGCGCTTGAGCTCGGTCAGGTTGATCAGGCGATCGTTGCTGCCGGCATCAGCGTTCTCGTCTTCATCGACGGGATAGCCGTTGTTGTTGCGCTGGTGCTGGTAGTTACCACCACCGTTGCCGCCACCGCCACCGCCACCCTGGCGCTGCTGGTTGCGTTCGTTGCGGCGGCGACGGCCACGGCCTTCACGCTCGCGGCGATCGCCTTGCTGATTATTGCCGCCCTGGCCTTGGCCCTGTTGCTGGCCGCCCTGCTGCGACTGGCCCTGCTGGCCGCCTTCACGCGGCTCCTGGGCCTGACGCGACTCGGCAGCCGGTGGCGGGTTGTTGAGCTGAAGCTCAGCCTGCGGCGCGGGAACGGGGGGGAGCGGGGGTGGGGGCGGCGGGGCTGCCGGTGCGGGAGCCGGCGCCGGGGCGCTCGTCTCTACCGCAGGGGCACTGGCCGCTGGCGCCTTGCGGCGCGTACGGGGACGCGGCTCGGTCGCAGGCTGGTCGCCGGCGCCCTTGGCGTCGATGGAATCTTTGCTTTCGATATCGGACACGGGCAAACCTCACGGGGCGCCGTTGGAAGAAGAAGGTGGGAGGGTTCGCGGCTGGGGGGACAGCGGGGTGTCCCGGGGCGAACGCCTAGAGCCTAGCATCGCGTGAGGCGCAAGGTAAAGCGCCTCACGCGGTGGCTCGAGAAGATGACGCGTTGTTGCTTAGATGGACTTGTCGATGAACTGGGCAAGCACGCCCTTGTTCACGGCACCGACCTGGGTGCCGGCAACCTTGCCATCCTTGAACACCATGAGGGTGGGGATGCCACGGATGCCGAACTGGCGCGGGGTCTGCTGGTTTTCGTCGATGTTGATCTTCACGATCTTCACCTTGCCCTGGTACTCGTCCGCCAGCTGCTCGAGGGCGGGGGCGATCGCCTTGCAGGGGCCGCACCATTCCGCCCAGAAATCGAGCAGGACGGGGGTGTCGGATTCAAGGACGTCCTTCGAGAAGGCAGCGTCGCTCGTGTGGGTGATCTTGTCGCTCACCGTGGTCTCCAAATCGGGTGTTAAGGGGAGTTGACGACCGTGACGCTGGCATCGGCTACACTTAGGAGCCCCATGTCGCGGGTCCAACCGGAACCGAAGGTCTTGGCCATTGCAGCCGGTGGCCCTCATTCCACCCGAACTAGGGGCGCGATTCAAGCGATTCAAGGTGCCAGCGGATGGTTTCCGTTGACATAGGTAAACCGGTTCGAGCAGCCGGTTCAGCTATGCCAGCGGGAGCCGTCGGGCCGTCATCTCCTGCCTCCGGCCACCGTGCGCCGGGCGCGTCGGCACGCCAGCGGCTAGCAACCGCGGGCCCACCGACCCTCCCGTGGCGCCGGCCGGTTCAACCACCCGTCCCGTGGTGTATTCCTTGCCGCAGGGACGGCGCCGCGTACCCGCGGCGCAAGCCTCCAGGCCCATCATGTCCCAGACCGTACTTACCGACGTCTTCTACGAAAACCTCGAACTCCACCCCCTGCTGCACCAGGGCCTCGCCACCGCCGGCATCACCCGCTGCACGCCCATCCAGGCGCTGACCCTCCCGGTCGCCCTGACCGGCCGCGATGTCGCTGGCCAGGCCCAGACCGGCACCGGCAAGACCTTTGCCTTCCTCGTGGCCCTGATGGACCGCCTGCTGAAGAACCCCGCCCAGCCGGGGCGCAAGGATTCCGACCCGCGCGCGCTCATCATCGCGCCCACCCGCGAACTCGCCATCCAGATCGAAAAGGATTTCCAGACGATCGGCAAGGCCACCGGCCTGCGCAGCGCGCTGATCTACGGCGGCGTGGATTACGACAAGCAGCGCCAGCAGCTCCGTGATGGCTGCGACATCATCATCGCCACCCCGGGCCGCCTGCTCGACTACTACAAGCAGGACGTCTTCGGTTTCGGCAGCGTCGAGGTGATGGTCATCGACGAAGCCGATCGCATGTTCGACCTGGGCTTCATCAAGGACGTGCGCTTCATCTTCCGCCGCCTGCCAGCCCGCGAGAAGCGCCAGGTGCTGCTGTTCTCCGCCACCCTGAGTCACCGCGTGCTCGAGCTGGCCTACGAGCACATGCACGAAGCTGAAAAGCTGGTGGTGGAGACCGAAAACGTCACCGCCGATCGCGTGCGCCAGGTGGTCTACTTCCCGTCTAAGGAAGAAAAGATGCCGTTGCTGCTGAACCTGCTCGAGGAGAGCAAGGCAGAGCGCAGCATCATCTTCGTGAACACCAAGGCCGCCGCCGAGCGCATCACCGATCGCCTGAAGCGTCATAACTTCCGCGTGGGCGCCATCTCGGGCGACGTGCCGCAGGTGAAGCGCCAGAAGCTGCTGCAGCGCTTCCAGGATGGCCAGATCGACATGCTGGTGGCGACCGACGTGGCCGCGCGCGGCCTGCACATCCCGGCCGTCAGCCACGTGTTCAACTACGACCTGCCGCAGGATGCCGAAGACTACGTGCACCGCATCGGCCGTACCGCTCGCCTGGGCGCTGAAGGCGATGCCATCAGCTTCGCTTGCGATCTGTACGCGATGGGTCTTCCGGACATCGAGACCTACATCAACCAGAAGATTCCCACCGCATCCATCGATGCGCGCATGCTGGTGATGCCAGCCCCGCGCCCGCGCGCCGATGGCGTGCAGGATGAAGTGGATGATCCGAACGACACCGGTGGGCACATCCCGACCCGCGGCGCGCCGCCGGAGAAGGGCGGGCGGTCCGGGCGTGATGGTTCCCGCTCTGGCTCGCGTTCGGGGGCGGGTCCGCGCTCGGGCGAGCGCAGCGGCAACCGTGAACGCCGTCCGCGCCAGGACAAGCCGGCCGTCGCCTCCACCGAGGTGCCGGTGAAGACCGTGGTCGTCGCCGAGACGGTGGCCGACCTGCCGGCCGCCGCCGAGGCGATGGCCGCCGATTCGGCGCCGAAGAAGCGCCGCCGCCGCGGCGGTCGTGGCCGTAGCCGCCGTGAAGGTGGCGATGGTGCACCGCAGGTGCGGATCCAGGACGCCAACACCGCCGCCACGCCGCGCGCGGCTGGGGCGGAAGGCGGCAACGGCAACGGCAACCGCCGTCCGTCGCGCCACGTGGCCGCTTCGCGCCCGGCCGCGTCCCCGGCACCGGCCGCCGCTCCGGTGAAGAAGGAAGGGTTCTTCCGCCGCCTTGGCCGCATTTTCGGCGGTAAATAAGACCCTCGCGCGCAAGCGCGCTCCTACGTGTAGGAGCGCGCTTGCGCACGATAAACCGACGGGGCGCTGAAGCCGCGCGCTCCCACCCCCTGAACCGCGACCCAGACCCAGCCCAAACCGCCCCCGCATCCCGTATCCTCTACGGATTCACGGGCCAACGGGTAACGCGGTGATCGGTTTCGATCTGGTGAGCAAACGATACGAGGGCGACCACCAGGCCCTTACGGATGTCTCGTTCCAGGTCGATGCCGGTGAAATGGCGTTCGTCACCGGTCATTCCGGCGCGGGCAAGAGCACGCTGCTGAAGCTGCTGGCCATGATCGAGCGCCCCACCAATGGCGTGGTCACGCTGGACGGGCAGAAGCTCAACACCGTCCGCTCGTCCGATATACCGCGTATCCGCCGCAAGCTCGGCATGGTCTTCCAGGACCACCGCCTGCTGCTCGATCGCAGCGTCTTCGCCAACGTCGAACTTCCCCTGGTGATCGCCGGCGTCTCTCCTGCCGAGCGGGCCCGCCGCGTGCGCGCCGCCCTGGAGAAGGTCGGCCTGCTCAGCTACGAAAAGCAGCTACCCGGCACACTTTCCACGGGTGAGCAGCAGCGCGTGGGCATTGCCCGTGCCATCGTGGCCAAGCCGGCGGTGCTCATCGCCGATGAGCCCACGGGCAACCTCGATCCGCAGCTGGCCATGGAGATCATGGGCCTGTTCGCCGAATTCCAGGCGGTCGGCACCGCCGTCCTCGTCGCCAGTCACGACCTGATGCTGATCAAGCGCATGAAGAAACGCGTCGTCGTCCTCGACCACGGCAAGCTCATCGCCGACGTGCCGGCCACGGAGGTTGTATGAACACTGTCCGCGAACCGCGCCGCGCGCCCGAGCCCGAGAAGACCAAGCGGACCACGCCGCGGCATATCGGCGCCTGGCGCGAACACCACGCCTGGAGCCTTTCCATCAGCTGGCGCCGCCTGGCCTCCCGGCCGCTGGGCACCTTGCTTACCGTCGCCGTGATGGGCGTGGCCCTGGCGCTGCCGCTCGCTTTCTATCTGCTGCTGGGTAACGTCGAGCGCATGGGCGATGCCCTGGGCCGCAACCAGACCATCAGTGCCTTCATGAAGCCGGGCCAGAACGCGGCGATGGCGGAGACGGCTGCCTCCGCGTTGCGCGGGCGCCCCGAAGTGCAGGAGATCACGGTGCGGACGCCGAAGGACGGCCTGGCCGAACTGGCCGAGGTGCAGGGTTTCTCAGGCGCGCTGCAATCGCTCGATGAGAACCCATTGCCCTACGTGCTTTCGGTGCAGCCCAAGCCGAATCTCTCATTGGAAGACGCTACCCGTCTGGTCGAATCCATGAAGGCGACGCCCGGCGTGGACATGGTGCAGGACACCGGGGCCTGGCGACAGCGCCTGGATGCCATCGTTGGCGTGGGTGCCCGCGCCACCACCATGCTGGCGCTGCTGCTCGGTATCGCCGCGCTGCTCGTGGTCGGCAACACGATTCGCGTCGATATCCAGAGCCGTGCCGAGGAAATCGGCGTGCTGCTGCTGATCGGTGCCAGCCGCCCGTTCGTGCGCAGGCCTTATCTTTATGCGGGCATCTGGCTTGGCCTCCTGGCAGGCATTCTTGCCGTGGTACTCGCCGTCGCCATCGAGCTCGCCATGGCGGGACCGGTTGGCCGGTTGGCGGCCGCTTATGACGGCAGTGTCCAGTTCGGTGGCTTGCCAGGGTGGTTACTTCTTTCGGTGCCGGTTGCATCGGCCATCCTCGGATGGCTGGGTGCGCGGTTGGTCAGCGCACGACAGATCCGCCGCGCAGCGGCGGGTTAAGACGGGAGGCAGGGGGTGGCATCGCATATCGGATCAGGCGTCGCTGGCGCTACGCCGCGCATCCTGCTGGTCGACGGCTCCAAGGTCGTGCGCCAGCTGATTTCCCGCGTCGTCACCGCCGAGGTGCCGGGGGTAGAGATCATTGGTGTCGGCACGGGTGCCGAGGCGCAGTCGGAACTGCAGCGTGGCGTGTTCGATTTCGTCACGGTCGCCCTGCGCCTGCCCGACATGGATGGCCTGGAAGTCGCGCGCTTCGTGCGCGAGGCTGCGCCACAGATTTACATGCCCATCGTCGTGGTTTCCGGCGATGTGGAGCAACGCCTGCACCGCCGCGAGCTCGGCGAGTTCGTCACGGATTACTTCGACAAGTCGCTCGGCTTTGGTGCGCTCGCGGAATTCATCCGCGGCTACGTGCGCCCCGAGGGTGGCGCGGAAGGCGAGGTGCTGTACGTGGAAGACAGCCGCGTGGTTGCGCTGGCCACGCGCCGCATGATGGAAAAATACGGCCTTACCGTGCACCACGTGATCAGCGCCGAAGACGCCATCGAATTCCTGCGCTCAGCAAAGGCAGAGGGACGCGTGGGTGCGGACGTCGTACTTACCGACGTGAGCCTGAAAGGCGAACTTACGGGTGGAGACCTGGTGGAGCGTATCCGCAACGAATTCGGCTACGGCAAAGGCAAGCTCCCGACGCTCATCATGACGGGGGATGAGAATCCGGCGAACCAGGCCGCGCTGCTGCGCGCCGGTGCGAACGACCTGGTCGAAAAGCCGGTGGAAGAGAAACTGCTGATCACGAAGCTCCTGTTCCAGCTGCGCGTAGCCCTGCATTTGCGCGCCCAGGCCGAAGCGTGAACGAGCGCGTGCGGTTGGAGAGCTCCTGGAAGGAGCGCATTGGTGACTACCTCGATCGGCCCGAGATGCTGGCGCTTTCCGCGTTCCTGCGTGATGAGAAGGCGCACGGCAAGGTCATCTACCCTCCGGGGCCGGAGATCTTCAACGCCTTTGAACACACGCCGTTCGACAAGGTGCGCGTCGTCATCCTGGGCCAGGATCCGTACCACGGCCCAGACCAGGCGCACGGATTGAGTTTTTCCGTTCGCCCCGGCGTGCGCGTGCCGCCGTCACTGCAGAACATGTTTAAGGAAATCGAGACTTGTCTCGACATTCCACGCCCTGATCATGGTTGCCTTACGCCGTGGGCCGACCGCGGCGTGCTGCTGCTCAATGCGGTGCTCACCGTAGAAGCGGGGCAGGCCGCTTCACACCAGGGGCGCGGCTGGGAAGGCTTCACCGATGCAGCGATCGACGCTCTGAACCGCGAGCGCGAAGGTCTTGTCTTCATGCTATGGGGCAGCCACGCGCAGAAGAAAGGCCAGCTCATCGATGGCAAGCGCCACTGCATCCTGCGCAGTGTTCACCCCTCGCCACTATCCGCGCATCGCGGGTTCATGGGTTGCGGACACTTTTCAAAGGCGAATACTTACCTGGCTTCGCGTGGCGAGCTGCCCGTCGATTGGTCGCTGCCATCTCGAGAAGAGCTTGGTTGGAATGCAAAATGACACAGACCGCCTGGCTTGCCAGGCCGTTGGCAAAATGGTGGCGCGCGCGAGCCGGGCTTAAGAGGTGCGCGGCACGGGGCGTGTGGGAATATCAAGGACGAGGTTAGATGAAGCATGTAACGGTGGCGCTTCCATTGCTGTCTCTGGGCTTTGGTGTACAGGCCAAAGACATCACGTATTACTACACCGATCCGCAGGGGACTGTCCTTGCGACGGCGGACGCGAATGGCAATCTGATCGCACCCAAGGATTTCACACCCTTCGGTAGGCCCGTTCTCGGCGCACCCGAGCAAGGTCCTGGATATACGGGGCATATGGCGGATGCCGATACCGGACTGAATTACATGCGTGCCCGGTATTACATCCCGAGCTGGGTCGGTTCCTATCGGTGGACCCGCGTCCCGTGCAAGCGGCCAACCTTGCGTCGTTCAATCGATTTGGCTACGTCGGCAATAACCCAGCGACGTTGACCGATCCAATGGGCGAATACATCTGCAATAAACAGACCGACCAATGCGAACGGGTAGCGTCTGCACTGAACGATATCAAGTCCGCGGCAGGCAACCCGGGCATCGGCGGCGCCGCCCAGTCGACCCTCGAAGGAATCCTTGCCTTCTACGGCAAAGAGGGCGAGGACAACGGCGTCACCATTACGACGCAGGGCGAAAGGGGCGACAAAGACGTCGGACATACAACGGCAGACGGTAAGCCCGGCGCCGGCCGCCCTGTCCATGTCAATATCAATCTGGCGAAGCTCGACGGCCTTCTCGAACACCACACGAAGGCCAGCATGGGGTCGGAATGGGCCGGGATCGTTGCTCATGAGGGTAGGCACGGTATGACGTTGCGTGACCACAACGTCAATCGTCGTGCGGCCGAGAAAGATAACGAGCTGGATGGTTACCGGGCGCAAGGTTGGGTGAACCAAGGGTTGCGTGTTAACTCGATGTACGGTCTGTGGAAACAGGGGGAATCGACTCTGAATACCGATGCGGTGGAGCGAAATGCGGAGGAAAGTACGGAGATCTGGTGCCAGTCGGGCGGTATTTGCCCATGATGGCCCGTCCGTGCGTTATCGGCGCGCTTTTCCTTGCCGCGCTTCCGCTGGCGGCATGTCGGACCATCGGGGCCGACGCGCATGGTCAATGGCATCTGTGCGACATCGTCAGTCACCCAGAGGCCGCAGAAGGACAAACGGTCACTTTCCGGGCGATAGTCCGTAGCGACGGCCTGGAGCACACCGTGCTGCTCGACGAAGCATGCCCAAAGAAGGGCATCGTCCCCAGTAGCTTTCGCGCTGGCGCTGGCGACGAGGTAACTAGTGCAATCGACGCTTTTCCTCCCGGCACGCGGGGGAAACACGTCGACGCCTTGTGGACCGGCGTTATCCAGCGCGAGGGTCGGATGATCGAGCTTCGCGTCACCGACATCCGCGATGTCCACGTGTCGAAGCCCTGACCAGAAGGCGAGACGAGCAGCTACGGGGGCAACCCAGTGAACCGTTCCGGTTTGCCTCACCCGAGCACAGGCCTTGAGGAACCGGTCTGCGGGCGCCATTTCCCTTACCCGGCCGGCATATACGGCCTGCCAAGCGGCTGCCGGGCCACCCCCCCCAGCCGTATGCCTCCTGAACATCCCTCGGGCCCCACTGGACACCGAGGGGGTATTTCTGTACCATTGAGTACAGCTAACCAATTTGAACTTCGGCAGGGGTTAGCACTCCCACCATGGGACTGCTAACCTGCACCGAGACTTTCAGGAGGTTCCACACATGTCCCAAGCCCTCGCCACCCGTAACTACGGGCTCCCGAGCGTCGTTGGCAGTCTGGATTCCTACATCGCGGCGGTCCATCGTATCCCGGTGCTCAGCCTTGACGAGGAGCAGACGCTTGCGCGGCGCTTCCACGACGACGCCGATCTCGACGCCGCCCGCCAGCTGGTGATGTCCCACCTTCGCTTCGTGGTGCATGTCGCCCGCGGTTACAACGGCTACGGCCTGCAGCTCTCCGACCTGATCCAGGAAGGCAACATTGGCCTGATGAAGGCGGTGAAGCGTTTCGATCCGGACCAGGGCGTGCGCCTCGTCAGCTTCGCGGTCCACTGGATCCGTGCCGAAATGCACGAATTCATCCTGCGCAATTGGCGCATCGTCAAGGTCGCCACCACCAAGGCCCAGCGCAAGCTGTTCTTCAACCTGCGCAAGAGCAAGAAGCGCCTGGGTTGGATGAATGCCGAGGAAGTGCGTGTGGTCGCGCAGGATCTGGGCGTGCCGGAAGCGACCGTCCGCGAGATGGAATCGCGCCTTTCGGGTCGTGACGTGGGCTTCGAAGCCCCGGCCGATGCCGATGACGACGAGAAGCCGGCACCGGCCGCGTTCCTGGTCGATGAAGGCGCCGATCCGTACGACAACCTGGCCGAGGAAGATGCCTCGAACAACCAGATGGGCGCACTGAGTTCGGCGCTGTCCAACCTGGATGCCCGTTCGCGCGACATCATCCAGCGCCGCTGGCTGGCCGAGGACAACAAGGCCACCCTGCAGGATCTGGCCGATGAGTACGGCGTTTCGGCTGAGCGTATTCGCCAGATCGAGGCGAATGCCATGAAGAAGATGCGTGTCGCCATCGCCGCCTGAGGGCTGCGAACGGCGTAAGATCCGGAACGGCCCCCTCGTGGGGCCGTTTTCCGTTGTCCCGAACGTGGAGTGAGAAGGATGCCCAGGGCCCTGGTCATCGAAGATGATGAAGTCACCGCCCGCGATATCGTCGCGGAGCTTGGCGCCCACGGCCTGCAGGCCGACTGGGTCGCGAACGGCCGCGACGGCCTGGCGCGAGCGCTGGCCGATGGCTACGACATCATCACCCTCGACCGCATGCTGCCCGGCATGGACGGCATCGATGTCGTCTCCGAGCTACGCAAGCGCTCGGTGGAAACCCCCGTGCTCATGATCAGCGCGCTTTCCGACGTGGATGAGCGCGTGCGTGGGCTACGGGCAGGTGGCGACGACTACCTGACCAAACCGTTCGCCCCCGATGAGCTGGCGGCACGCGCCGAGGTACTGCTGCGGCGGCATCGCCGCCCCGAGGCGGGTGAAACGCGTATACGCGTCGAGGACCTTGAGCTTGACCTAGTCAAGCACAACGCCTTACGCAACGGCCAGCCGCTCACCCTGCTGCCCACCGAATTCCGCTTGCTCGAGTTCCTCATGCGCAATGCGGGCCAGGTGGTGACCCGGCAGATGATCTTCGAGCATGTCTGGGGCTTTCATTTCGATCCGGGCACCAACGTGATCGATGTCCATATCGGCCGCCTCCGTCGCAAGATCGATGGCGCTGGCCAGGTGCCGCTTATCCGTACGGTGCGCGGCTCGGGGTATGTCCTTGCGCCCGCTGACTGACGCCTGGCGTTCCGCCACCTCGCGCCTCATCCTCATCTATGGCGCGCTGTTCGCCATCTGGTGCGTCATCCTGCTGGGCGTCGTCCAGTGGGAATCGTCGCGCTACCTCACCAATGTCGTCGACGGCATGCTGGCCGCGCGCCTGCACTACCTTGAGCGCACCGATTCGCGCCGCCTCACCGATACCGTTGATGCCGCAAGCGCGATCGATGCGACCGGCTTCATGGCCGCGGGCTTGTTTGATGCACAGGGCCGCCGCCTCGCCGGTAACGTAGGGAAGATCCCCAAAGGCCTCGAAGAGGATGGTGTTGTCCGCGCCGTGACGGCGGAGGTCGAGGATCATCCCGGCGAATCCGGCCGGCGCGCCCGCGGCCTCGCCAGCACGCTGCCCGGTGGCCAGCGGTTGGTGGTAGTCAAGGAAAGCGCGACCATCGATGGGCTGGGCGCGATCATCCGCCGCGGTGCCCTGTGGGGCCTGTCGCTTACGCTCATCCCGGGCTTGCTTGGTGGCATCCTGATCGCTCGCCGTCCCGCGCGCCGCGTGCGTCAGATCCAGCTCGCCATGGAGCCCATCCGTGAGGGTGACCTCAGCGTGCGCCTGCCCGTCAGTGGCGCCGGTGACGAGGTTGATCTGCTGGCCGGTACGGTGAACACCACCTTGGGCGAGATCGAGCGCCTGCTGGGCGAGGTCAAGGGCGTGACCGACAACATTGCGCACGACCTGCGTACGCCGCTCACCCGCATGCGCACGCGCCTGTATCGTGTGCAGCAGCAGATCGAAGGCACGCCCGAGGCCGAGCAGCTCGAGGCCGCCGTTGAGGAAATCGACACCGTGCTGGCGCGTTTCCGCGCGCTCCTGCGCGTCTCCGAGCTCGAGGACCGGCAGCGCAGCGCGTGTTTCGAAAACATGGACCTGGGCACCGTACTAAAGAACGTGCACGATTTTTACGCGCCGTTGGCCGAAGATCGCCACCAGCTGTTCGAGCTGGACGTGGGCAAATTGCCGCCCCTGCGTGGTGATCCGCAGCTCATGTTCGAAGCCTTCGCCAACCTCGTTGGTAATGCGATCAAGTTCACCCCGAACGGCGGCGCCATCCGCATGGTGGCCCTTACTGACCCGACGGGCGATGCGCGTATTGATATTGCCGATACGGGCCCGGGTATTCCCGTGGGCGAGCGTGATGCGGTGTTTCGCCGCTTCTATCGCGGTGATGAGACGCGCGCGAAGCCGGGTTGTGGCCTTGGCCTGGCGATCGTGAGCGCGATCGTGCGCCTGCATGGTTACTCGCTGGCGGTGGGCGGAAACGACGAAGGCGCGGTGTTCTCGGTGACGTGCCCGGCGGCTTAGCCGAATACGCCTAAATAATTATTAACTACGCCGCAGGAACCAGCGGGGGCAAAATTCGCCGCGACGCAACATCGCGCTCGGAAACCGTCCCCCCATGATTGGCATCGTCCGGATCGCCCTCACGCGGCCGTATACCTTCGTCGTCCTCGCCCTGCTGATCCTGATCATCGGTCCGCTGTCGGCTATGCGTACGCCGACCGACATCTTCCCCGACATCAAGATCCCCGTGATCGCCGTGGTGTGGCAGTACACCGGCCTGCCGCCCGACCAGATGGTCGGCCGTGTCTCGTCGCCGTTCGAACGCGTGCTCACCACGACCGTGAACGATGTGGAGCACATCGAGGCGAACTCGATCAACGGCTTCGGTATCGTCAAGATCTTCTTCCAGCCCACTGTCGATATCCGCACCGCCAACGCGCAGGTGACGGCCGTGGCGCAGACGCTGCTGAAGCAGCTGCCGGCGGGTACCACGCCGCCGCTGATCCTGAACTACAACGCCTCCACCGTGCCGATCATCCAGCTTGCCCTTTCGGGTGACGGGCTGACGGAACAGAACCTGGCCGACCTGGGCCTCAATATCATCCGCCCCCAGCTCACCTCGGTGCCTGGCGCGGCGATTCCGTATCCCTTTGGCGGCAAGACCCGCCAGGTGCAGATTGATATTGACCCCGCCGCCCTGCAGGCACGTGGCCTGTCGGCGCAGGACGTGGCCAACGCACTGGCCGCGCAGAACCTGATTACGCCGGTGGGTACACAGAAGATCGGCGATTTCGAGTACACGCTGCAGCTCAACAATTCACCGTCGGTGGTCGATGAGCTCGGCAACCTGCCGGTGAAGGTCGTCAATGGTGCCACCGTGTTCATCCGCGATGTGGCGCATGTACGCGATGGCTCGCCGCCGCAGACCAACATCGTGCATGTGGACGGCAACCGCTCGGTGCTGATGACCGTGCTGAAGAACGGCTCGGCCTCGACACTCGCGATCATCCAGGGCATCAAGGACCGCGTGAAGTCCATGAAGGACGCCCTGCCGGAGAACCTCAAGATCAGCCCGATCGGCGATCAGTCGCTGTTCGTCAGTGGCGCCATCTCTGGCGTGGCGCGCGAAGGTGTGATCGCCGCGGCGCTCACGAGCCTCATGATCCTGTTGTTCCTGGGTAGCTGGCGCTCGACGGTGATCATCGCCACCTCGATCCCGCTGGCGATTCTCGGTGCGATCGCGATGCTCTCGGCGTTCGGTGAAACGTTGAACATCATGACCCTGGGTGGCCTGGCGCTTGCCGTGGGCATCCTGGTCGACGATGCCACGGTGACTATCGAGAACATCAACTGGCACCTTGAGCACGGCAAGGATGTGGAAACCGCGATCCTGGATGGCGCGGCGCAGATCGTGACGCCGGCCTTCGTCTCGCTGCTGTGTATCTGTATCGTGTTCGTGCCGATGTTCTTCCTTGAAGGCGTTGCGCGCTTCCTCTTCGTGCCCATGGCCGAAGCGGTGATGTTCGCCATGATCTGCTCCTTCATCCTGTCGCGTACCCTGGTGCCGACGATGGCGAAGTACCTGCTGCATCCGCATTCGGTGGATGATCCGCACGGCGAGCATGGCAAGGTCTCGCGTAACCCGCTGGTGCGCTTCCAGCGCGGGTTCGAAAAGCGTTTCGAGTCGCTGCGCCAGGGTTACCATGGCCTGCTCGAGATGGCGCTGCACAACAGCAAGCCGTTCGTCATCGGCTTCATGGCCTTCGTCATCCTGTCGTTCGCGCTGGTGCCGATGCTGGGCCGCAACTTCTTCCCCTCGGTGGACTCGGGCCAGATCCTGATGCACGTGCGTGCACCGGTCGGCACCCGCGTGGAAGAAACCGCCAATCTGTTCGCCGCTGTCACCAAGGAAGTCCGCAACATCATCCCGGCTGATGAGCTGGGTACGGTGGTCGACAACATGGGTCTGTCGTCGTCGGGTATTAACAACACCTACAACAACACCGGCACGGTGAGCTCGGCCGATGGCGACCTGCAGATCTCGCTGAAGGAAGACCACAAGCCGACGGCCGATTACGTGCGCGAACTGCGTGAGAAGCTGCCGCGCCTGTTCCCGACCGCGACGTTCTCGTTCCCGCCTGCGGACATCATCAGCCAGATCCTGAACTTCGGTTCGCCGGCGCCGATCGACCTGCAGATCCGTGGCCCGAACGTGGCGGCCAACTTCAAGTACGCGAACACGCTGCTGCGTGAGATCCGCCGTGTTCCGGGCGTGGTCGATGCGCGCATCCAGCAGTCGCAGGCCAGCCCCACCTTCAATGTGGATGTGGATCGTAGCCGCGCACAGCAGGTGGGTATCACCGAGCGTGACGTCACCAACAGCCTGGGCGTAAACCTGGCCGGTTCAAGCCAGATCGCACCTACGTTCTGGCTGAACCCACAGAACGGCGTGTCGTACCCGATCGTGATGCAGACGCCACAGTATGCGATTGATACGCTTCCTGACCTGGCCAACGTGCCGATCAGTCCCAGCACGGGTGCGGCCGGTTCGCAGATCCTCGGCGGGTTCGCTTCGTTTAGCCGCACCACCAGCAGCACGGTGGCCAGCCAGTACAACATCCAGTCGATGGTGGAAATTTTTGCCACCACGCAGGATCGTGACCTGGGCGCCGTCGCGGGCGATATCCAGAAAATCCTGGATGCCCACAAGAAGGACCTGCCGAAGGCATCCAGCACCGCGCTGCTGGGCCAGGTGCAGACCATGAACAGCGCCTTCACTGGCCTGATCCTTGGCCTGCTCGGTGCGATCGTGCTGATCTACCTTCTCATCGTGGTCAACTTCCAGTCGTGGGCCGATCCGTTCGTGATCGTCACCGCGCTGCCTGCCGCTATTGCCGGCATCATCTGGATGCTGTTCGCCACGCACACCGCGCTGTCGGTGCCCGCCTTGACCGGCGCCATCATGTGCATGGGCGTCGCCACGGCGAACTCCATCCTGGTGGTGAGCTTCTGCCGAGAGCGCCTTGCCGATACCGGCGATGCCTTCCTGGCAGCCTCCGAAGGTGGCTTCGTCCGCTTCCGCCCCGTGCTCATGACGGCCCTGGCCATGATCATCGGCATGCTGCCGATGGCGCTGGGCATGGGTGAAGGCGGTGAGCAGAACGCACCGCTCGGTCGTGCCGTGATCGGCGGCCTTATTTTTGCCACCACGGCCACGCTGCTGTTCGTGCCGGTGGTCTTCAACATCGTCCATGGCCGCCGCGGCCATACCTCCAAAACCCCGGCGAACACTTCCGGAGAACCCGTCCATGTCGCCTGATACGCTCCATACTCCCCCGCCGCGCCGCCTCCGCCTGGCTGGCATCATCGCCGCCATCGTGGTGCTCGCCATCGTCGTCGCGGGTGTCGCCACCCGCGCCAACGAATCGCGCAACCTGCGTGACTGGACCAACGAACAGGCTGTGCCTAGCGTGAGCCTGGTCACGCCCGAAGGCGGGCAGGGTGGTGGTGACCTGAACCTGCCGGGCCGCCTGCAGGCTTATGCCCGCGCACCGATTTACGCCCGTACCAGCGGTTACCTGAAGTCGTGGAAGTACGACATCGGCCAGAAGGTGAAGGCCGGCGACGTGCTGGGCGAACTCGAAACCCCGGACCTCGACCAGCAGCTGCTGCAGGCCAAGGCCGATCTCGCCAGTGCGCGTGCGAACGAAGCCCTGGCGCAGACCACGGCCAAGCGCTGGCAGGCCATGCGTGATTCCGATTCGGTGTCCAAGCAGGAAGTGGACGAGAAGACCGGCGATTACGATGCGAAGCGTGCGCTGGCCCAGGCGGCTCAGGCCAACCTCGAACGCATCCAGGCCACCAAGGGCTTCGCCAAGCTCGTGGCACCGTTTGATGGCGTGGTCACGGCGCGCGAGACCGATGTCGGTGCGCTGATCAACGCCGGTGGCGGTGGTCAGGAGCTGTTCGTCGTCTCCGATACGCACAAGCTGCGCATGTACGTGAACGTGCCGCAGAACTACGCGCCGTCGATCAAGCAGGGTGCTACCGTGAAGCTCACGGTGCCGGAATACCCGGGCAAGACCTTTGAAGGCAAGGTGGAATCCACGTCGTCGGCGATCAACGCTGCCAGCGGCACCACGCTGGTCCAGGTAGCCGTCGATAACAACGATGGGCAGCTGCTTCCGGGTGGCTACGCCAGCGTCACCTTCGATCTTCCCGCGAACGCCGCGCTGTTCCGCGTGCCGGCCAGCGCGCTGGTGTATGACGGTAACGGCCTGCGCGTCGCCGTGGTCGATGCGCAGAACAAGGTCACCTTCAAGGATGTGATCATCGCGCAGGACTTCGGCAAGACAGTGCAGCTGGCTTCCGGCATCGCCGCTGGTGATCGTCTTATCGAAAGCCCGCCCGATGGCCTGGCCAATGGCGATACCGTGCGCGTGATCCCGGCGAAGAAGGAAGGCGGCAATGGCAAGGCGTGAATCCTTGCGGCTGCTGTCGGGCCTGCTGCTTTCAGCGGGTCTCGCCGCCTGTTCCATGGCGCCAACGTATAAGGCGCCGGAGGTGCCGGTCGCGCCGCAGTTTGCAAACACCAACTCGCCCTGGGTCGAGGCGCAACCTGCCGATCATCTCGATCGCACATCGTGGTGGGCGCTCTATAGCGATACGCGCCTTGATGAACTGCAGGGCCGATTGCTGAAGAACAACGCCACGCTCGCGGCGGCGTACGCCCACTACCAGGAAGCTGAAGCGTTCACGACGCAGGTCCGTGCCGGGCTCTTTCCGACGTTCGGCCTGAACGCCAATGCGACGCGCAACCGTGAGTCGGATACGAAGCCGCTGCGCGGTGCCACGTCACCGGCGTATTACAACTCATACACCATTGGTGGCCAGCTCGATTACGAGGTGGACCTTTGGGGACGCGTGCGTGACACGGTCGCCGCCGGTACAGCCGAACAGGCCGCGGCAGCCGGTGACCTCGCGGCGGCGCAACTGAGCCTACAGGCACAGCTTGCCGACAGCTACCTCCAGCTCAACGGCCAGGATCGCCAGATCAAGGTGCTCAACGAGAGCATCGATGCGTTCTCGAAGGCATTGCAGCTGACCCAGTCCCGACATGAAGGTGGAATTGCCTCGGGCCTGGATGTGGCCCGGGCGCAGACCCAGCTTTCCAATGCGAAGTCGCAGCTGACCCAGGCGCAGGCACAGCGTGCACTCGTCCTGCATGCCATTGCCGTCCTTGTTGGCGACAGCGCATCGACGTTTGCACTGGATACGAAGGACGATCCGGTCAAGGTGCCGACCATTCCGCTGGAAGTGCCATCGGCGCTCCTTCAGCGCCGGCCGGATATCGCCGCGGCTGAACGCCGTACCGCCGCCGCCAACGCGCGCGTGGGCGTGGCCCGTTCCGCCTTCTTCCCGCAGATCACGCTGGACGGCCAGGGCGGCTGGCAGAGTGCGCAGTGGGGGAACATCGCCACGGCACCCAATCGATTCTGGGCGCTCGGCCCCACCGTGCTGCTGAATGTCTTCGATGGCGGCCGTCGCAAGGCGGCCGTGGAATCGGCGAAGGCGGCGACGGACGAAGCCGGTGCGAAGTACCGTGATGTGGTGCTGAACGCGTTTGCCCAGGTGGAAGACAACCTGACGCTGCTGCGCGATCTCGGCTCGGCGCTGACCGACCAGCGTGCCGCGGCAGACGCCGCCCAGCGCTCGGTGGATCTGTCGCTCAACCGCTACCGCGAGGGCGCCGTCGGTTACCTCGACGTAGTGCAGGCACAGACTGCCGCGCTGGACGCGCGCCGCAGCGTGATCGACCTGGAAACCCGCCAGCTCCGCGCCAGCGTGGCCCTCATCCGCGCCCTCGGCGGCGGCTGGCAGGCCCCCGCGGCCTCCTAAGCGGCCACATGTAGGAGCGCGCTCGCGCGCGATGGGTGCTCGCCGTACCCCCATCGCGCGCAAGCGCGCTCCTACAACCGTATGAGGTCGCCTATGATCGGCCCATGCAGACCCTACTCGCCCGCCAGCAAGCCGCCCACCGCCGCGACGGCACGCCGCCTGCGGCTATCCGCATCGATCGACTCGACCGCGCCATCGGCCTGCTGGTCGATCACGCCAGCGACATTGCCGATGCACTGAGCGACGACTTCGGCCATCGCTCGCGCCAGGGCTCGCTGGTAAGCGATGTGGCCGCGTCCATCGAACCGCTGAAGCACGCAAAGCACCACGTGCGCCGCTGGATGCGCCGCGACTACCGCAGGGTGTCGCCCGCGCCGCTCGCTTTGCTCGGTGCGCGGGCGTGGGTCGATTACCAGCCCAAGGGCGTCGTGGGCGTCATCGCGCCGTGGAACTTTCCGTTCAACCTCACCTTCGCGCCACTGGCCGGTATTCTCGCGGCTGGCAACCGCGCCATGATCAAACCATCGGAATTTACGCCACGGTCGTCGGCGTTGATGCAGGCGATGGTGGCTGAGGCGTTCGATGGCACGGAAGTGGCAGTCGTTACTGGCGATCAGGCCGTGGCCGAGGCATTCTCGGCGTTGCCGTTCGATCACCTGCTGTTTACTGGCGCGACCTCCGTCGCGAAGCATGTAATGCGCGCTGCGGCGGAGAACCTCGTGCCGGTGACGCTGGAACTCGGCGGCAAGTCGCCCGCCATCGTGGGGCGAGATGCCGACATCGACCTGGCTGCACGCCGGCTGCTGTTTGGCAAGACGCTCAATGCGGGGCAGATCTGCGTCGCACCTGATTACGCACTGGTGCCGAAGGCATCGGTAGACGCGTTCGTCGATGCGCTTGCGCGGCATGTCGCTATCATGTTCCCGACACTGCGCGGTAATGCCGATTACACTTCGATCGTCAACGATCGGCACAGGGAGCGCCTTGAAGGCTACCTTCGCGATGCGCGCGACAAAGGGGCGACGGTTCGCGTATTGAATCCATCGAACGAGACGCTGGATAGCCGGCGCATGGCGCCGACGGTCGTACTCAACGCAAGCGAAGACATGATGGTGCTGCGCGAGGAAATCTTCGGGCCCATCCTTCCCATCGTGCCGTATGGCCGGCTGGATGATGCGATCGCCTATGTCAACGCACACCCGCGCCCGTTGAGCCTTTATTACTTTGGCAATGATCGCGCCGATCAGGAACACGTGCTCGCGAACATCGTGGCCGGTGGCGTTACGCTCAATGACACTGTCGTACACCTCACGCAGGATAACCTTCCCTTCGGCGGTATCGGTCCTTCCGGCATGGGTGCTTACCACGGCTTCGACGGTTTCCGCACCTTCAGCCACGCACGCGCCGTGTACCGGCAGTCGCGCTTCGATATCACCGCGATGCTCCGCCCGCCCTACGGCAGGACGATCGATCGCCTCCTTTCGTTCAAAATAAAGCGCTAGGCCGTCAGGCCTTCTTCGCCCTGATCGACCCGGCAGTTAGCACCCCCGCGTCATCAATGGTGACCGCGTACCCCGTTTCAGGCGCGACGAACGCCATGGGCCCCGTCGGTACAAGCGGCGTCTTGCCGATGTTGGGAAGTTCGAGAAACCAGGCGCCCTGGTCGTGGATGAGCGCAAGCGATCTGTCGCCATCGTAGGCGGCATCATCGATCACATAGCGCCCGACGTGCTTCTCCATGGCCGTACTATCGAGGGCAGCACGCGCCACGACACGTGGTGCGAAGTCAGGCCATCCGTAGGCCGCTGCCACCGCTTTGGTGAACTCGACATTGAGCGGCGTACCGTTGTCGCTATCGGTGAGCAGCACCACGCCCGTTCCGCTCGAGAGGAACATCACGTACTTGCTTTTGAAGCCAGCGTTACCGCCTTCGTGCATGAAGCGTCGTGCCGCGCCGTCGCCGCTCACGAACACGCCAAGGCCGTAGTTGCGAAGCCCGGGCGTGAGCATCTGCGTGGCCGCCTTCTTCGGCAGGAACGACGGCAGGCCCTGGTCTGCATTGCGGACGGCGATGAGCCAGCGTGCGAGATCGTCTGGCGTCGTCCACAGGCCCGCGGCGGCGAGCTCGGGGTAGGTGTTGGCGCCTCCCGGAATGTCGTTGCCACGTGCAGTGTGGCCGGTCGCATGAAGCGGCCCAGGCGGAATCGGTTGCGCAAAGGTGCTGCTCCGCATGCCTGCCGGGCCCAGAACGTAGCGTTGCATGAGTTCGGCGAAGGGCGCTTTCGCGCAATGCGTGATCGCGATCTGAGCGACGGTGTAGCCGCCGCCGGAGTACGCATAGGCATCGCCAGGTACCGTGGCGATGGTCACGGCGGCCGTGTTGGCGGGCGGCTGGCCGGACACGACCTGTTCCGGCGTGGGAATGGCTGAGCCCGATGGATAGCCGGGAAACCCGTTCACCGTGGCGCCCGAGGTGTGGTGAAGCAGGTTGCGCAAGGTGACCGGATGCGTGGCATCCTGCTTGCCGGGTGGTAGCTTCAAGGGAGCGAGGCACGCATCCACGGGCGCATCCAGGCTCAGCATGCCGTTTTCCGCGAGGAGTGCCGCGAGGCTGCCCGCAACGCCTTTGCTCAGCGAGGCGGCCTGGAAGCGCTCGTCGCCGGCGGGCAGGGTCACCGAACCATCGCTGCGATATCGAGCCGACCACGCGATACGCCCGTTCTCGATGACCGCCACTGACAGGGTTGGCACGCCGTAGCGGCGCATCCGATCGTAGACGTTCCAGTGAATGGGTGCTTCACCCGCGATATCGACCTTGGGCCGGAGCCCATTCTCGATAGCGTCGCGCCGGCTGGTATCGGGCGTTGCGGCCATGGCCGTGGATGCCAACGCGGCGAGAGCGACAGCGAGCGCCACGGGGCGCCTCGTCGTTGGGCGTTTCATCTTCATCGGGGCGCACCCTGTCGTGAGCGAGTATCACGATGGGATGCCGCGCATTGCACAAGGGTTTAGCTGCGCCCTTGCTGGATCGCGCGCAAGCGCGCTCCTACAAAAAGCAAAAAAGGGCCCCGAGGGGCCCTTTTTTGTGTCGCCCGACGTGCGGCGAATTACAGCTTGGCGCCGAGCAGCTCTTCGAGCTTGCGCTGGTCCTTGGCGAAGTTGCGGATGCCTTCGCCGAGCTTGTCGGTGGCCATCGCATCTTCGTTGTGGCCCCAGCGGAACTGGGCTTCGGTCATCTTGTTCTTCGGCGGCTCATCCTTCTTGCCGGTGTCCTTCAGGGCCAGCGGCAGGTCGCCATCGGTCTCGTCCAGCTGCTTGAGCAGGTCCGGCGAGATGGTGAGGCGGTCGCAGCCGGCAAGGGCCTGGATCTGGCCGATGTTGCGGAAGCTGGCGCCCATCACGATCGTCTTGTAACCGTGATCCTTGTAGTACTTGTAGATGCGCTGCACCGACTTCACGCCCGGGTCTTCGGCCGGCGCGTAGGTCTTCGTATCGGTGTTCTTGACGTACCAGTCGAAGATGCGGCCGACGAACGGGGAGATGAGGAATGCGCCGGCTTCAGCGCAAGCCACGGCCTGCTCGAAGCTGAAGAGCAGCGTCATGTTGCAGTTGATGCCTTCCTTCTGCAGCTTCTCGGCGGCCTTGATGCCTTCCCAGGTGGAGGCAAGCTTGATCAGCACGCGCTTCGGGTCGACGCCCACATCCTTGTACATGCCGAGCAGGCGCTTGGCCTTGGCGATGGAAGCCTCTTCATCGAACGACAGGCGCGCATCCACTTCGGTGGAGACGTAGCCCGGGACGATCTTCAGGATCTCGCGGCCCACGAGCACGGCCAGGCGGTCGCCGGCATCGATCAGCTGCTGGGCGCGGTCGTTGCTCTGCTCCTTGGCCCACTTCACCGCCTCGTCGATGTACGGGGCGTACTCGGGGATGCCGGCGGCCTTGAGCAGCAGGGACGGGTTGGTGGTCGCGTCCTCCGGCTTGAAGGTCTTCATGGCCGACATATCGCCCGTATCGGCGACGACCTTGGTTACTTTGCGCAGTTGTTCGAGTTGGCTGGTCACGTTTGCAGCTTCCGTTACCTGTGGGGAAAAAGATTGTCGCGCCATGGTGGCAGCGGGGGTAGGCATCCGATGGTATCGGTTGCCATGTTCAATATAGGTCGATGGGGTCCACATCAAGGGACCAGCGTACCTTGCGGGCCGATGGCAGCGCCGCCAGGGCATGCTGCCAGGGCCGCAGGAACGCGTGCAGGCGTGCGCGTGTCGCGGCCTCCACGAGCAGCTGGCCACGGAACCGCCCGGCACGCAGGGGCATGGGGGCGGGCATGGGGCCAGACAGGCGCAGGTCGCCGGGTTCGCCGATGGCCATGTGCGCGTCGTGGAGGAAGGCGTCCACCTCCGCACGGCCGTGGGCATCCGCCCGCAGCAGCACCTGGTGCGAAAACGGCGGCAGCTCAAGCAGGCGGCGTTCGGCCAGGAGCTCGGTTGCGACGGTGGCGTACCCGCCGCGTAGCAGGCCGTGCAGCATGGGGTGGTCCGGGTGGTGGGTTTGCAGCAGTACGCTGCCGGGGCGCGATGCACGGCCGGCACGGCCGGCGACCTGCACCACCAGCTGCGCAAGGCGCTCGCTGGCGCGAAAATCGACGCTGTGCAGGCCTTCATCCACGCCCACGATCGCCACGAGCGTGAGGTTCGGCAGGTCGTGGCCCTTCGCAAGCATTTGCGTGCCCACCAGGATGGCCGGCTTGTCCTCGCGCAGACCGTCCAGGATTTCGCCGAAGGCTTCGCGGCGGCGCGTCGTCTCGCGATCGATTCGGACGACCGGTACCTCGGGGAAGCGCTCGGTAAGGGCTTCTTCCAGGCGCTCGGTGCCCTGGCCCTGCGGGCTGAGGTTGGCCGAGCCGCAGGCGGGGCAGGCGGACGGCTGCGCTTCGGTGTTGTCGCAGTGATGGCAGATGAGGCGACGGCGCCCGGCGTGCAGGGTCATGGGCCGCTCGCAGCGAGGGCAATCGGCATGCCACCCGCAGTCGTAACACAGCAGTACCGGCGCGTAGCCACGGCGGTTACGGAACACCAGGGCCTGTTCGCCGCGGCCAACGCAAGCCGCCACGGCGTTCACCAGCGTGGGCGAGAGGCCGTGGTCCAGGCGCTGTGCGCGCATGTCCACGATCTGCACGCGGGTGGGCTGTGACGCGCCAGGGCGGCCGCGCAGCACCAGCCGCTTGTAACGCCCCGCATCGACGTTCGCGAGGCTCTCCAGCGAGGGCGTTGCCGAGCCCAGCACGACCGGCACCCCATGGGCCCGGGCGCGCACCAGCGCCAGGTCGCGGGCGTGGTAGCGGAACCCTTCCTGTTGCTTATAGGAAGCGTCGTGTTCTTCATCGACGATGATCAGGCCTGCCGCGGGCAACGGCGTGAACACCGCCGAGCGCGTGCCGATCACCACCCGGGCGCTGCCATCGCGGGCGCGCAGCCAGGCACGGGCACGGTCGCCCTCGGCCAGGTTGGAGTGCAGCACCTCGATGGCGATGCCCAGGCGTTCGCGCAGGCGCCGAACCGTCTGCGGGGCCAGGCCGATTTCCGGTACCAGCAAGAGGGTCTGCTTGCCGGCTGCAAGGGCCCTCTCGATCAGCGCGAGGTACACCTCGGTCTTGCCACTGCCCGTTACGCCATCCAGCAGGTACGGCTGGAAGGTGCCCATGCCCTCGGCGATGCCTTCGACCGCAGCCGCCTGCTCATCGCTCAGCGCGGGTCCGGGGGCTGGCGTGGCGGGCAAGCTGCCTTCTTTTAGCTCGAGCTTTTCCACCAGGCCGGCTTCGATCAGGCGGCGTGCCGCCGCGCGCCAGTCGGGCAGGGCAAACCCCAGTTCGTCGGCGGCCCGCGGCCCGTCATGCAGTGCCTCGAGCAAGGCGGCCGAGCCGCCCTTGCGGCTGCGCGCATCGTGGGCGGCACGGCCGGCCTGGGTCAGCGCCCATACCTCGCGCCCGGTCGGTGGCAGCGGCTTCGGTTCGCGAAGGGCAAGCGGCAGTGCGTTGGCGAACGCCTCGCCCGGCGCACCCGCCCAGTAATCCGCTGCCCAGCCAAGGGTGGCCATCAATTCGGCATCGAGCAGCGGGGACTCGTCCAGCACCTCGCTGGCGCGCTTCAGCCGTTTTACCCCCACCGCGGCCTCGGCGGCCGGGTCAATCACGATACCGACCATCTCGCCCCGCCCGAACGGTACGCGCACACGCGAACCCGCCCCGGCGACCCCGGCCAGGGGCGGCAGGTAGTCGAAAAGGGTGAGCAGCGGGACGGGTAGGGCGACGCGAAGAACGGATGTCATGCGAGGCCTAGTTTAACGGGGTCCAGCGATTTCGCTGGTCAATGATTAACCATCGTGGCGAGGGCTTGGATGGCAATGACGTGTCAGGCGGGAGGAATCTGGGCTAAGTGCCCGTCCTCGGGACCCTTTCCGGGTTATCCACAAGTGCTGTGGATAAGTCTGTGGATGAGACTCGGATGGAGGGCCTCCAGCCGCTTGGTTAGGCCGTGCCGGTCACCTTGAACACATTTTAACCAAGCTGAAATATAGCATGAAATCAACGAGTTAAAAATGCGATGCGATAAGGGTTCACCAGATGTCCGCGAAACCTTGACAAAGGCGAAGGGACCTCGCCGCCTGTGTACAACCACTTGCTACGTAGGAAAAAATCCTAGTGGGAAATACCGATGATCACGGCAATGGTCAGGGCGCAACCGAGCAGCCAGAAATAGACACTGCCTATCAACCAATACTTAAGGATAGTCATTCCCCATCCCTGCCGGTAAACCCGCTTCTGCATCAGCAGCAGGTAGATGGGCATCCAGATCCACATTGCCACCTCGACCACGCGGATCAGCGTGCCGGCCGGCGCGAAGTGCGGGGCGATAGCCCCCCGGGCGAAGCCCAGCAGGGTGAGCAGCATGAGCGCGAGGAACAGGAACGCGTGGCTGTGCAGGGCCACGATCAGGTGCTCCACATACAGGCGCCGGCGGAACACGTAGAACACCTTCAGAATCAGCGCGAACACCGGGACCATGATGAACATGGTCTGCGGCAGCACGCCGAAGATGCCCTCTACGATGCGCTGGATGGCCTCTTTCTTTTGCGGCCCCGGGTTGGAGGCCTGGACCAGGTTGGCCTTGAGCCGGTCCAGTCCGGCGTTCAGGCGGGTGTTCACCGCATCAGGCACCCAGGCGATGTTGAAACGCATGTCGCCCGATTCGTTACTCAGCATGTGTACCCGTTTCAGCTGCACGTCGTCCTCGTCGCCGCTGCCGGGTGGGGCAATGGCGGGGGCGTTCAACTGCGCCAGGCGCTTGTTGGCGGCATCCCGCACCATGCCCTGCATCATGGAAAGGCCGCCCTTCGCAATGGCCGGCACGTTCGGGTCTTCCTGCGTTGCGAGCAGCGAGCGGACCTCCTTGCGGTACATCTCGTGCACGTCATCGGCGGTGGCGGCATGCGTGAACTGGCCCAGTGAATCGGTATCCCCGCCTTCGGCCTCGCCGAACTTCAGGCCGTTGATCGCCACGTGCATGAAGAAGAACGACAGCAGGCAAAACACGAACATGAGCCGGAACGGCGCGATATAGCGCACCCGTCGGCCGGCAAAGTATTCCAGGGTGAGGAAGCCCGGCTTGGTATAGAGCGGCGGCACCGTGTGAACGATGCGCTCATCCATATGGAAGAAGATGTCGCCGGCGTCTTCCAGCAAGTGCGAGACCGGGCGCAGCACGCTATGCACCGATTGGCCGCATGCGTAGCAGAACTCGCCCTGCAGCACGGCTTCGCAGTTCGCGCACAGCAGCGCGGGAGACGGCTTGAGTTCGTTCATTCCGCTGATATCCCCGTTTTATCCCCTTCCGGGTGCGGATGATGGCATGGCCCCGGGTACAATGGGCGGCCCCCTCGAACAGATTCCCCATGCCCCTCGACCGCGCCCGCGCGCGCCGCGAGATCGGCGCCACCACCCGGCTGGCCCTGCCGATCATCGCCGCGCAGCTTTCTTCCGTTGGCCCAAACGTGGTCGACGCGGTGCTGGCCGGGCATCAAGGGGCGCATACCCAGGCCTCGGTGGTCACCGGCGTGAACATCTGGGTGCTGGCGATCGTGGCCGGCATCGGCACCATGATGGCCGTGCCGCCGACGGTGGCGCAGCTCGATGGCGCGAACCGGCGGAACGAAGTTGGCGCGGTGTTCCACCAGGCGTTGTACATCGCCCTGGTACTTGGCCTCGTGCTGGGCGTGGCGGTGTGGCACGCATCGCCGCTCATGGGGCTGTTCCACGTAGTGGAATCCATGCGCGCCGATGTGACCGCGTTCCTGCATGCCATCGCTTTCGCCGCGCCCGCGCTTACGGTGTACTTCACGCTGCGCGGCCTCTCCGATGGCCTTTCCATGCCCAAGCCATCGCTGTATTTCAGCCTGGGTGGCACGGTGGTGCTTGCGCCCCTGGGTTACGTGCTCATGTACGGAAAGCTTGGCTTGCCGGCCATGGGCGCGCGCGGCAGCGGCATCGCCACGGCCACCGTCCTTTGGCTGGAGATGCTCGGCTTTGCCACGTATGTGCTCCTGCACCGCAACTACCGCGACCTGAACCTGCGCAGCCGCATGGCGCCGCCGGATTGGGCGAAGATCCGCCAGTTGCTGCACATCGGCCTGCCCATGGCCGTGACGCTGTTGATGGAGGCGGGGCTGTTCGTGGCCGTGGCGCTGCTCATTGGCCGGCTTGGCGAAACCGTCTCCGCCGCGCATCACGTGGCGCTCAACGTGGCCCAGGTCGCCTTCATGGTGCCGCTCGGCGTCTCGATGGCGATCACGGTTCGCGTCGGCAACGCGGCAGGCCGTCGTGATGCCCAGGGCGTGCGCTACGCCGGTCTCTCCGGGCTGGCGCTGGTGTTGGTTACCCAGCTGTTCTCGTCCGGCATCATGATCCTGCTGCCGGGGCCCATCGCAAGCCTGTATACCAACGATGCCGCCGTGGTCGCGACGGCGGCCCAGCTCATGCTGCTGGCGGGAGTGTTCCAGTTCGCCGACGGTATCCAGGTGGCCTCCAACGGCGCGCTGCGTGGCCTCAAGGACACGCGCGTGCCCATGGGGCTCACGATGTTTGCGTACTGGATGGTGGGCATGCCCGTAGGCTGGTATCTGGCCTTCCAGCACGACCTGGGGGCGCGCGGGATGTGGATGGGACTGGTGGCCGGCCTGAGCGTCGCCGCCGTGGTGCTGTTCGCAAGGTTCTGGCGTATCAGTGGCCGCGCGAACTGGCCTGAGGACGCCGGGAGCACCCCCGTGCCATTCCACACGTGATGCCGACGGGGCAACGCGCTACGCTGCGCGTAACTCGTAAGGAAAGCCCACGATGTCGGATCCGCTGAACACCACGCCGCCGCCCCTGCCCGGACGTCCGTCGCCCGTGCCGCCGGTTCCCCCGCCCCGTCGCAACGGCTTCGGCCGGTTCCTGCGCGGGCTGGGTCGCGGCCTGAACATCACGCGGCTCGTCGTGCTGAACGTCATCTTCTTCGGCGTCCTCGGCATCTTCTTCCTGCTGGTCTTCGTCGGTAACCGTGCCGACAAGATCGATGACAAGACGGTACTGGTGCTGGCACCCGATGGCGCCCTCGTCGAGCAGTACAGCGCCGACCCGGCGTCGCGCGCGTTTTCGCGCCTGTCAGGCGATGGCGTGAAGCAGGTGCAGGTGCGCGACCTGGTCCGCGCGATCGATGCCGCGGCCAAGGACGACCGCATCAGCCGGATCCTGCTGCGCACCGACAAGCTGCAGGCCGGCGGCTTCGCCGCGCTGCGCGAAGTGGGTGGTGCACTGGATCGCTTCCGTGCCGCCGGCAAACCGGTGATCGCGTGGGGAGCGAATCTCGAGCAGGGCCAGTATTACCTGGCCGCGCATGCCGACAAGATTTACGTGGATCCGCAAGGTGGCGTGATCGCCACCGGGCTCGCGAACTACCGCCTGTTCTACAAGGACCTGCTGGACAAGCTGGGGGTGCAGGTGCACCTGTTCCGCGTGGGCCAATTCAAGAGCGCAGCGGAGCCCTTCATCCTTGACCACGCGTCGCCGGAATCGAAGGAAGCCGACGGCTACTGGCTGGGTGGACTGTGGACGACGTGGATCAACGAGGTGGCGAAGGCCCGCCACATCGATCCCGCCGAACTCCGCGCCGATGTGGATGGCCTTGCCGAACGGGTCCGCGATGCGAAGGGCAGCCTGGCCCAGCTGGCAGTCGATGAAAAACTTGCCGACGGCATTGCCACCGATCAGGACATCGTGCAGATGTTCCGCAAGGAAGGCGTGCCGGCCGGTCGGAAGGACACGGGTTTCCGTAACGTCGACCTGGGGACGTACCTCGCCGATCGCGGGCTGACGACCGTCGACATGTTGCAGACCTCGCCCGGCGTCGCCGTGGTGGTGGCCGAAGGCGAAATCACGGGCGGCAAGCAGGCGCAGGGCACTATCGGTGGCGATTCCACCGCGGCGCTCATCCGCAGCGTTCGCCAGGATCGCCGCACGCGCGCGCTCGTACTGCGTGTGAACTCGCCCGGTGGCGAGGTGTACGCCGCCGAACAGATCCGCCGCGAAGTGGAACTCACTCGCGAGGCAGGTATTCCGGTCGTCGTCTCCATGGGCGATGTTGCCGCCAGCGGCGGTTACTGGATCTCGATGAACGCCAACCGGATTTATGCCGAGCCGAACACCATCACCGGTTCGATCGGCATCTTCGGCATGTTCTTCACCGTGCCCGATACACTGGCCAAGCTCGGCGTGAAGAGCGATGGCGTGGGCACCAGCCCGCTGGCCGGCGCGTTCGACATGACCCGCCCGCTCGACCCGAAGGTCGGCATCCTGATCCAGAGCATCATCGACAAGGGCTACCGCGATTTCGTCGGCGGTGTAGCGCGTGCGCGCGGCAAGGATTTCGCGGCCATCGACACCATCGCCCAGGGCCGCGTGTGGACGGGCGAACAGGCCATGCAGCGGGGCCTCGTCGATCGCCTTGGCAGCCTGGACGATGCCGTGCGCGATGCCGCGCAGCAGGCGGGCCTGGGCAAGGATTACAACGTGCGTTACGCCGAAAAGCCGATGGGCGCGTTCGAGCGGTTCCTTACCAGCGTCGGCGACAGCACCGAGGCGCGTGTCGCCGTGTCGTGGGGCTTCCAGCTCCCGTCGTGGGTGGCCGAACTGCCGAAGCTGGCCCCGGAGTTCGCGCTGTTCCGCACGGCGGAAGCGGGCAAGCCGCACGTTTACGCTTATTGCTTCTGTTCGCCGCGGTAACGCAGCGATTCTGTGAACATGGATCGCGTGCAAGCACGCTCCTACAACCGCGGATACGTAGCGCGCTCCCTGTAGGAGCGCGCTCGCGCGCGAAAAGCCTACAGCGCGGTGACGCGATTCACTGCGTCTGCGCCTCAACAGCTTTCTGCTGATCCGCCGCCTGCTTGTCCACCACCTTCTGCACGTCCTGCGCCTTCTTCTTCTGTGCCTCGAGGCTATCCCACGGCGTTTCGACACGCGCCTGCGGTTCCGGCGGCTTCTGCTCGGGCGGGGGTGGCTTGGAGCATGCGGAACATAGGGCCAGCAGGGCGAGCGGCAGGGCTTTGCGGATCATGGGTACTCTCCAGACGTCAGGGGCGTGAGTCTCGGGCGGCACGCCGGTTAGCGCAATCGCGCATCATAAAAACCGTCGACTTGCGCCACTTCCATGTTCCAGTCGAACAGCGTTGAGAGGTGCGTGTCGGCCAGCAGCTCGTGCTTCGGGCCCTGGGCATGCAGCGCGCCATCACGCAGCATCACCACATGGCCGATCTCCGGCACGATCTCCTCCACATGGTGGGTGACCAACAGCAGCGTCGTGCCCTCGAGGGCCAACTGACGTAGCAGGTCGAGGAAGCGGCGGCGTGTACCGGGATCCAGGCCAGCGCATGGCTCGTCCAGCAACACGGCGCGCGGCTGGTGCACGAGCGCCCTGGCGATAAGCACGCGGCGCGCCTCGCCCGTCGAGAGGGTGGATACGTCGCGCCTTGCCAGATGAGTCGCACCCACCCGTTCAAGGGCCGCCATGGCGCGAGAACGCATGCTCTCGTCCACCACGTGGTCCAGGCCCAGGGTCATCGAAGCGAAGAACCCCGAAAGCACGGTATCGATCGCCCGCTCATGTGTCGCCTCGAACTCGCGGCGCAGGTCCGACGAGACCACGCCAAGCAAGCTGCGCAGTTCAGCCACGTTCCAGCGGTCACGGCCAAAGATGCGTACCACCGGCGAGCCGTCATCGTGAACGAGCGGGTAGAGGCGCCGCTCCACCAGTTTGACCAGCGTGGATTTGCCCGAGCCATTGGGCCCAAGGATCGCGGTGTGCTGGCCTTGCGCGATATCCAGCGAGAGACGATCGAGGAGGGCGCGGCCATCCCGCAGGACAGTGGCGCGATCGATGGAGAGCAGGGGTGTCGTGGCATCCATGCTCCCGAGCATACGGTACGATCAGCCCCATGGAGGACTATCAGATGCATCCACGACTGGCCGCCTGGCGGCTCGACGGCCGTACGGCCCTGGTGACCGGTGCCAGCAAGGGCATTGGTTATGCCTGCGCCCGTGAACTGGCGGTGCTTGGCGCCGACGTGCTCATGGTGGCGCGCGATGAAGCCGCGCTGGAAGAGGCCGCCCAGGAACTTGCCGAGGAATGCCCCGAGGTCGAGATCCTGGCGATGACCGCCGACCTCACCGAGCATGAGGATCGCCTGGCGGTATTCGACTGGATCAATGACCTGGAGATCGAACTCTCGGTGTTGGTCAACAACGTGGGCGGCAACATCGTGAAGTCCACGCTGGCGTACACCCCGGAGGAGTACCGCAGCATCTTCGAGCTCAATGTGTTCTCTGCCTTCGAGATGTGCCGGCTGGCGCATCCGCACCTGGTGGAACACACGCACTCGGCCATCGTGAACGTGGGTTCGGTGTCGGGCATCCGCCACGTGCGCACCGGCTCGCCGTACGGCATGACCAAGGCGGCCATCCACCAGCTTACCCGCAACCTTGCCTGCGAATGGGGTGAGGACGGCATCCGCGTGAACGCGGTGGCGCCGTGGTACATCCGCACGCAGCGCACCGATCCTGCGCTGGCCGATGCGGAATACCTTGATGAAGTGCTCGATCACACGCCCATGGGGCGCATCGGCGAACCCGAGGAAGTGGCGGGCGCGGTCGCGTTCCTGTGCTTGCCGGCGTCCAGTTATGTCACTGGCGAAGTCGTTGGCGTGGATGGTGGGTTTCTGCGATACGGCTTCTGATTAGCTGCAACCCTGCAACTGTGAATGCAACTCCGCATCCTTGGCATCCAACGGCCCACGCTCGCTCTTGAACGCGTTGCGAATCGCTTTCTGGTTCGCATCGTTCTGGTCGCGCAGTGCCTGGCAGGTTTCTGCCGGGGACATGGGGCGGCACTGGTCTTGCACCCAAACGTAGTTGCTGTTCGCGATGGCCGCGGCATTGCCCTTGCCGCGGTTGAGTTCGGGGAATGACGAGACAGCCGCATTGCGGCTGCCGTAGGTGTTCGCCAGGCCGTTATCGACGGCGCCAAGCACGCCTAGTGGCGCTGCATAGGCATCGGGATGGCCGTTGCTGCTCGTGTACGTCTTGCCATCGGTCGCGCGCACGCACATGTACAGGGTAGGTAACGGTCGTGGTGGCTGCGGTGGTGGGGTTTCGTCCACGAAGACGCCGTCGGCGGGTGGCGTGGGCATCGGGGCGACGCGGCCGTCAGCGGGTGCCGAGTCCGGGAGTTGCAATTGTTCCTGGTGTTGCGATTTAGCGCACGGGGTTTGCTGATAGATCGTCTGGCCGCTGGTGGTGCATTTGTAGACGGTTTCGGCATGCGTGGACCGCGCGAACGTGCCGAGTGCAAGCGCGGCGACGAGCGGGAAAAACGCCCGTGCGCCTGGCAAGACGATATCGCGCGCAAGCGCGCTCCTACAGGGGCGCGTTGCGTCGGGGTGGGCGTGGCGGGTTGCGGGCACGGTCAGAAGTCGGCGACGTGCTCTTCGGAGGCGAAGCCGAGGGTCATGGCGCCTTCGCCAACGTTGACCATGCCGGTGATGCTCATCGGGGTTTCGAGCATTTCCACGCCCGCATCGCCGCAGTGGCGCACCAGCGAGGTGTAGCCCGGGAGGCTGCGCATCTCGTCCAGGTCGCCGCCGTAGCTCAGCGTGAGCGAGGGCACGAGCAGGCCGGCCTGTACGCGTTTGGAGGCATATTCGAACAACACCTGCGCGCCATGCTCAAAGCCACGCACCTTGCCCACCGGCCCGGTTTCGCCACGGTAGCCGCGCAGGATCGGTTTGATATCGAGTGCGGTGCCGAGCATGGAGCTGAGGAAGCTCACGCTGCGATCGCCCTTGCTGCGCGCACGCGAGCGCAGGTAGTTCAGATCGCGCGGCAACATGTAGCCATACGAGCAATCGGCGATGTGTGCCGCGCGCTCGCGCACCTCGGCCGGCGACTTGCCCGCCTGGATCATACGCACCGCCTCGGCCACGGCGGGTGCCGCGCCGGCGAAGATGTTGCGCGTATCCACGACGCGCATAAGGAACGGGCCGCTGATGCCCGCGGCTTCGCGGATGGGGCGGTAGTTCTTCAGGATGGAGAAGCTCGCCTTGATCACGTTGTCGTGGATGGGGCTGCGCGTGGCCATGATGGTGAGGCAGACGACGCAGTCGTAGTCCTTGACCAGCCGATCGAGGAACAGGCTTTGTACATCCTCCACGCTGCTGGCTTCGGTCTCGGCCGAATGGCTGCGGCTGCCCAGCTTCTGGTCGCGGAAGCGCTGGATCTCCGCCGGGTCGCGGTCATCCTTGAACTTGTGGTTATCCACCTTCACGGTGATCGGCATCACGGCGATACCGTTGCGTTCCACGAAGTCCTGCGGCACATCGACCGCCGCATCAATTGCCACACCGATCCGCATCGGGTCTACCCCCATTCCAGTTGGGCCTTGGCCAGGCCCGGCGGCGTCCGGGGCACCCATTGCGCCCTGCCCACCCCGCTGCGCCGGATGCTACACTTGCGCGAATGAATTTGGCATCTTGCCGGCGTGGCGTCGCCGGTAACCGCGCCGGCCAGGCCTGACAGGCCACGCCCTTCGCCGGCGCATCCGCACCGGGTTCCCCATGAAAACCAAGAATGAAATCGTCTCCAACTGGCTGCCCCGCTACACGGGTACGCCGCTGGAAGGCTTCGGCGAGCACATCCTGCTCACCAACTTCGGCCATTACGTCGAGCGTTTCGCCCAGGAAAACGGCGTGGAAGTGCGCGGCCGCGACCGGCCCATGCCCAACGCCACGGCCGATGGCATCACCCTGATCAACTTCGGGATGGGTAGCCCCAATGCCGCCACGGTCATGGACCTGCTCAGTGCCATCGAACCCAAGGCGGCGCTGTTCCTGGGCAAGTGCGGTGGCCTCAAGCGCAAGAACGCCATTGGCGACCTGATCCTGCCGATTGCGGCCATTCGTGGCGAAGGCACGTCGAACGACTACCTGATGCCGGAAGTGCCGGCGCTGCCTGCGTTCCAGCTCCAGCGCGCTGTCTCCACCATGATCCGCGACCTGGGCCACGACTACTGGACGGGTACGGTGTTCACCACGAACCGCCGGGTGTGGGAACACGACGAGGCGTTCAAGGAGCACCTGCGCCGCACGCGCAGCATGGCCATCGACATGGAAACGGCCACGATCTTCGCGGCGGGCTTCGCCAACCACATTCCCTGTGGCGCGCTGCTGCTGGTCTCCGACCAGCCCATGATCCCCGAGGGTGTCAAGACCGAGGCGAGCGATGCCACGGTGACGGCCAACTTCGTGGAGAAACACATCAAGGTGGGTGTGGAAGCCCTGAAGCTGGTCCGCCGCCACGGCCGCAGTGTGAAACACCTGCGTTTCGAGGGCGAGAACGAATAAGGGTTAACCCCGCCGGCCGGTGGGGCGCAGCCAGGCCAGCCCCTGGGTGAGGGCCACGCAACCCGCCAGCACGAGCAGCAAGGGCTGGCGCACGGTATCGAGCGCATGGGCATCGGTAGCCAGGAACGCTACCGCGCCACCGATCATGGCGGCGAGCAGGCCGCCGATCAGCCAGGCCTCCAGCCGTGCTGGCTGACGCAGGGCGCGCGATTGGGCCTGGGCCAGCGTCGCCACCCGCTCGGCGAAATCGGCCGGCAGGGCAGGCTCCATCGCTTCTCGTGCAGCGCGGCCCACGGCAGCGTAAGGGCCAGCCTCGTCCTCCTGGGCCTGCCATTCGCGCTCGGCCGCAGGGTGGTTCCGGAAATCGATGTCTTTCATACCGGTGTTACTCCCATGCTCGGTTCCAGTTCGCCGCGCAGGCGCAGGCGGGCCCGGAACAGGTGGCTCTTGATCGTGCCGGTCGCCATGCCCGTCACCTGGGCGATCTCGGCGATGGACAACTCGTCCAGATGGTAGAGGGTGAGTACCGTGCGCTGGACGGGCGGCAGGGTGTCGATGGCGGCGTGCAGCAGGGTGTCGGCCTGGTCCTGGGTGATCCGGGCCTCCATGTCCGCGCCATCGCCCAGATTTTCGAGGAAGGCCATGCCATCGTCATCGTCACCCAGGTCCACGATATCGATGCGCTTGCGCTCCAGGTGGCGTAGCGCCACGTGGTAGGCCACCCGCCCGATCCAGGCGCGCAGCGGGCTTTCATGGCGGAACTGGTGCAGCGTCCGGTGCACCTTCAAAAACACTTCCTGGCACAGCTCGGCCGTGTCATCCGGCTGGCGCACCATGCGCTGCACGATATGCCAGCACAGGCCCTGGTACTGGCGCACCAGGCGCGCGAACGCTCCTGGCGCATCGGCCAGCACAGCCTCTACCAGGGCCCGGTCGTCGTTCATATCGCGCTATCGTCCATGCGGACCATGGATACGCCCACCCCGCGGTTGGTTGCAGTGCAACCGGTCATGGCTTGCCCGTATCCATGATGCCAAGACCACCGGCCCCACAGGAGCCCCCCATGAACGCCGTTGAAGCCCTCATACCCATCAGCTTGTTCTTTGCCATCGCCATCGTGATCAAGTGGATCGTGGACGCGCGGTTCCGCCACAAGATGATCCAGGCCGGCGTGACGGGTGAGCTCCAGAAGCAGTGGTTTGAGGAAGAACTCAATCAGCGCCGCCAGTCGGCCCTCCGCTGGGGTACCGTCCTCACCCTCCTGGCCGTCGGCTTCGGCTTTATCCAGGCCAAGGGTTGGGATGAATTGAACCCGGGCGTGGTTGCCGTGCTCGTGGCCTGCACCGGCGTGGGTAACCTTGTGTACTACGCGATTTCGCGCCGGCAGACCCTGCCCGCCGCGTGACCCTGTAGGAGCGCGCTTGCGCGCGATCAGCCCGCGAGGCGGTGATGCCGCGCCGCTCGCAGCTAATGGGTGTTCCGGCCTGAATGCTTGATGCAGCGGCCGATGTACCGTAATTCGGACTGCCGAATGATTGTTGGGCGTGGCTTCGCCGTTTCGTTGGCGTTTCGCGATAAGGGTACCTAGGGCCCGGTCCGAAGGTCCGCGACTGGCGGACCCAAGGGCCTGACCATCCGCGCCTTCCTCAACCCTACAAGCAGGAGGCGGCGTAAGCCGCTAGATACACGCATTCGCAAAGCGAATGAACCGCTTCAAATGAGCCGGCTGCGCCAGCGACCCCGGCAATGCACGATGTAGCGAAAAAAAGCCGCCCGTGGGAGCGGGCGGCGATCCGGGGAGATCTGCAAGGCGGTACGGCTGGGAGAGGCCGCACGCCCTGTCTTCTTGTAATGAACCGTTAGAGTGAGAAGTCGTACTCGGCCGAGACCTGCACGTAACGCGGGCTCTGGAAGCTGGTCGGGATCTTGTACGTGCTATCCGTGAGCGGCGCTCCGTTCGGGTCTTCGCCCACTTCGTTGATCGTCAGCGTGTGCTGCTTGTTGAACACGTTGAAGACACTGGCGGACAGCGTGACGCCCTTGGCCCACTGCGGCTTGTACGACGCGTTCAGGTCGATGTTCCAGTACGAAGGTGTGCGCCCCACCGATCCACGCTTCACGATCATGCCATCGCAATACAGGTAGGCACCCGAGCCGTACCCGCCGTTGACCACGCTATCGATCGGGTTCAGGCCATAGCAGTTCTCGGGGCGGCCGGTCTGGAACACGCCATTGGCGCCCACCAGCCATTCGTCGTTGATCTGCCACGCACCGTAGATCTTCAGCGTGTGCTTACGATCATTTGGCAGATAGCCATTGGAGCCGGCCATGATCTCCGGGTAGTCGAACAACTCGGTGGTGCCGGTGTCGGCCTGGCCGTTGCTGGAATCGACGCCGCCTTCCGAGTTGCCACGCAGATGCGACCACACGTACGACGCCTTCAGATACCACGTGTTGTCGAAGTTGCGCTCGGCGGTGAGCTGGAGGGCCTCGTACGCACGCTTGTACTTCGGCTCGCCCACGTCATCGCCCGTGAGGTGGATGTTGTACAGCTTGCCTGTCGCATCGACGGGTGTGGTCAGCGTGACCGCGCTGCCCGGGTTGAAGATGTAGCAGCCCGGGACATTCGCGGCCTCAGGAGTCAGGCTGGTGGTATCCAGGTTCAAACCGTACTGCGCGTTGGCCGCCTTGGCGATCGGGCGGAAGTCGCACGAGTCGTCGATGCCGGTGAGGATCTTGCGGTAGATGGCCTTCACGCCAAGCGTCCAGTCCTCCACCTGCTGCTGGGCGCCGAGGATGAACTCACGCTGCTTGAACGGCTTGAGGTCCTGCGTAGCCACGGCTGACGGGTTGGGTACCTGGCCGGCTTCGCCGTTGGCGTAGGTGGTACCGGTGCGTGCCGGGAACGCGGCCGCGTAGGCATCGGGAAGCGCACCCAGGCCGATCGGCGCACCGGTGATCGGGTCCACGCCGGTGTAGCTGAAATACTTGATCTGGTACAGCGAGGCGGAGGCGCCGCGCAGTGCCACGTTGCCATCCAGCGGCAATGAGTAGTCGCCCGCGCTGCCATAGACCTTGAGCGTGGAGTCACCGTGTACATCCCACGAGAAGCCCAGGCGCGGCTGCCAGCTGTGCACCTGCTTTACATAGGTCTGGCCGAGGCTGTTGGTGTTCTCGAAGCCGTCGTTGCGAACGCCGATGCGTGCCATGAAGTTATCGGTGACGTGCCAGTTGTCTTCCAGGTAGTAGGACTTCTGGGTGATGCCGACCTTGGCGCCGGTCGCGAATACGGTCTGCTTGACCACGCTGTCTGCCGGATCCAGGCCGGGCTCGTGGCCGAGGATGTCAGCGGGAATCGAGCTGTACTGGTAGAGCGCACCGCCCTCATAGGCGGTGCCGGTATCCGTCTTGAAATGGTCGCGGGCCCAGCCGGCCTTCAGCTCGTGGTCGCCGAGGTGGTATTCGAAGTCGATACGGCCCGCTTCACGGCGATCCTCGCCGTTCGGTGTATCAAGGGAGCCAGTTGGGGTGAACGAGCAGTGCGGATAACCGACAGCGCCGTTCGTGACCGGGGTGCGCGAATCGGTAATGGCCGGGCAGCCCGGAGAGTTGGCGGCGTCGAAAATATTGCCGTCGTACGACTCCACCGTACCGTCAGCGGCTGTCGCGGTGTTGACTCGCTTGTTGACGCTCTTGCCGTACTGCGCAGTGACCGTGAAGTCGTCCGTGATGTAGCTGGTGTACTTCAGGATGTTGGTCATGCCACCCGTCTTGTCGTACACCTGGCCCAGGTAATCGCTACGATGCGGCTGGCCGTTGTCGTCGTAGTCGTAGCCGTAGATGCTCTGCTGCTGGGTGGTGCTGTCGCTGAAGCCGGTGTACTCGAGGATGTTGCTCTCGTTGATATTCCAGTCCAGCTTCACCAGGTAGCGCGGATCCTTGATGGTGGTCTTGTTGAAGTTGCCGCCACCGGTGGTGTCGCCGTAGTGCTCATCGGCGGTACGCGTGCCACCGACCAGCGCGAACATGAACAGCTTGTCCTTGATCAGCGGGCCGCCGAGCCACGCGTTCCAGCGCTGGCCAAAGTCGGTGGCATTGCCGGATTGGTTGTTGCCGACAAGGTAGTTGCTGTTATGGCGGTTGTTCTGCAGCAGCGCGCCGTTCTGCAGGTAGATGTTGGGCTGGTTCGCCTGGAGCTGGTACGGATTCCAGGTGAAATCGATACCACCTTGCCACGTGTTCGTGCCGCGCTTGGTGTTCACAGAAATCACGCCGCCGGTGGAATTACCGTACTGCGCACCATAGCCACCATCCTGGATATCTTCCGAATCGATCGCTTCGAAAGGCACCTGGGAGTAGGTCAGGCTCTGGAAGAAGTTGGTGACGTTGAAGCCGTTGACGTAGTAGCTGTTTTCAGCGACGGAGGCACCGCTGAAGGACGCCAGGTTGCCGAAGGCGCTATCGCCCTTCGTAGCGCCGGGAGCAAGCAGTGCCACGGCGGTCTGGTTGCGTGCGAGGGGCAGCTGCTTGATCTGCGCAGCCGTCATCACAGTGCTGGTCTGCGCGGAGGCGACATCGATGGGCGGCAGTGCGTTCGCCGTCACCGATACGGCCGAGAGATCCTCGGCGTTACCGGCGGTCGTGGGCGCTGCGGCAAGGTTGACGTTGAACCCCTGGCCAGCGACGACCGTGACATCGCGCGATGTCGGCGCGGTGCTACCGCCGCTCGTCGTCACCTTGTAGCTGCCTGGTAGCAGCGAGACGATATTGAAGCGGCCATCGTTCCCGATCGTGGCCGAGCGGCTCACGCCGCTGCCTGCGTTGGTGGCGGTAACGGTCGTGCCCGGTTGGCCTGTACCAAAGATGCTGCCCGCCGTGCTTTGCGCGAGCGTGGCCGTGCTGATGAAACCCAGGCCTATGGCCACGGCAAGCGCGAGCGTGCGCCGGCCTGGCTGCCTGTTGTTAAAACGCGTATTCATTCTTTCTCCCCGGCCTTAGGCCAAATCATGCAAACCGGGCCGCAAACCTTGGCGGGGCGCGGCCGGATCGTGTGTGCGCCGCAGGTGGCGTTAACAAAACCGCAACATGCGAGCGAAAACTACGCCGGCCTGCAAATCGCACTCAATGCGGCGTTCATGAACGCAGGGAATTGGATGGCTTGTATTCGTGCCAATCGCATAGGCGATAGCCAGGCCTTGCGAGTGGGAAGTGGCGATATTGGCGCTCCCAACCTTTCAGGGCGCATGTCTTTGCGGCGTCCGTTAAGGCCAGGATGAAAAAGGTTTCATCCGGCACGAGTTCTAGCGCGGCATTGTTGCGGCGAAAAGCAGGCAAAAAAATGGCTGGTTCCCTCCAGGGAACCAGCCAAGATCCGGGGAAATACTGCTGTTGTTGTTATGCCTGGTGCATCAGAGGGTAAAGTCGTAACGCGCGCCGAGGCGGACGTAACGCGGATCCTGGAACGAGCGGGCGCGCTTGTACTGCGGGTTCGGGTCGCCCGATGCGAGCTCGCCGGTTTCGTAGTACTGCGTGACCTGCTGCTTCCCGAGCAGGTTGAACACGTCCACCGAGAAAGTCAGCTTGTGGTCGGCGAAGGCAGGCTTCCAGGCCGTGCTTACATCAAGCGTGTACGTCCACGGCGTGCGTCCGTACGAGCCGCGTGGCGCGGGTTCGCCATTGCACCAGAAGTAGTTGGCGCCGTAACCGTACGGGTCGCCGCCGACGGATTCCGGCCGCGTCCCCAGGCAGCTGACCGGCGCGCCCGAGGTGATCCGGGTGACGGTCGAGAACTGCCACTCGTCGTTCGGCGCATAAGTGCCGTAGACGCGTAGCTGGTGCTTGCGGTCGTTCGGCAGGTCGCCGTTGGTGTTCTCCATGATGGCCGGGAAATCCCAGCTTTCCGTGGTGGAGACGTCCGCCTGGACGATGTTCGAATCCAGCTGGCCTTCGGAGTTGCCGTAGCTACGCGAGTACGTGTAGTCGATCTTGCCGTACCACTTGTCGCTGAACTGGTGTTCGGCGTACAGGTCCAGCATGTAGTAGTGGCGCTTCGGCTTCGGGAAACCGAGGTCGGCGGCGCTAAGCGGAACGCTGAGGTACTGGCCATCGGCCGGCGACAGCGTAAAGGTGTTGGCACGGCCCGGGTTGAACAGCCAGCAGCCCGTGCTTCGACCGATACCCGCCTTCACTTCGTCGCTCAGCCCATTCTCGTCGCCCCAGGTCTGCAGCGAGGAGGGATCGCACATGTCGTCAATAAGGCTACGCAGGCGGCGATACATACCCTTCGCGCCGACCACCCAGTTGTCTTCGAGCTGTTTGTCGAAGCCGAGGATGTATTCATCCTGGTAGTACGAATGAAGATCCTGCGCCGACACGGTCTTTGCATCGGGCGGCGTTCCGTTCGCGCCGTTCAGGTAATACGTCTGCGAGAACGGTCCCGTGACAAGGCCGGTCGGTGCACCGGTCACCGGATCGATACCCGTGAAGCCGAAATACTGCGACGGGTAGGTGGAAGGACCGGCACCGCGGACGGCCACCGAGGTGGGCAGGCCCAGGTGGTAACGGCCTGCGTTGGCGTACACCTTCAGCGAGCTGTCGCCATACACGTCCCACGACACACCCAGGCGAGGATCAAGCTGGTGGCGCGAACGTGCGTAGGCTTCGCCCACGCCGTTGTAGTTCGAGAACTGCTCGTTGCGCAGGCCGATATAGGCGTGCCAACGGTCAGTTACCTGCCAGTTGTCTTCCACGAACTGCGAACGCTGGTTGGTTCGCGCCGAGGTGCCCGTCGACAGCGCCGTGGACTCGACGTAGTAGCCGTTGGCGAAATCCGCGGGGTTGTACAGGTTCGGGTCCAGGCCCAGGTTGCTGAGGCGGTTGCGAATCGATGAACCATCGCCGATATCGTTGTAGATGTAGCCCGTACCGCCCACCGGCACCGCGCCCCAGGTAGCGCGCAGCACGTAGTTATCGACACCGCCACGCAGGTCATGGTCACCCAGGCGGTATTCGATGTTGGCGCTCCACCCCTTGGTGCTGTCCTTCGAACCCGGCGTCAGCTGGGTCGAGGCGCCCACGAGGCAGCCGCTCTGCGGGTTACCCTTGAACGCCGCGCGCTGGTCAGAGATCGAGGTACAGGTCAGGCCACTGGCTTCGTCGACGACCTGGGAGTGCTTGGAGTTGGCGCGGCCGTACATCGCGTTGACCGTCAGGTCGTCGGTGATATAGCCCGTGTAGTGGGCGATGTAGGTATCACCGCCCGGCGTCGCGTTGGTCTGCGTATTGTTGTAGTTCTTGGTGTACTGGTGGCCAAGGTAGTCGCCGCGGCCGGTGTTGTAGTTGTAGCCGAAGATCGATGCATCCGTGGTCTCGGTATCGCCGATACCGGTGAGCTCGATGATGTTGTTGTCAGTGATGTTCCAGTCGATCTTGGTCAACCAGCGCTTGGTCTTGCCGGTATCGCGCTCATCATCGTTCGCGCCGCTCGGTGCGGTGTAGTTACCGGTCTGTTTAATCCAGTCGGCTGCGGCGAAGATGAACAGTTTGTCCTTCACCAGGGCGCCACCGATCGAGCCGGAGTACTGCAGGTTCTCCTGGTCCCGCCAGGTATAGGGGTTGCCTCGCTGGTACTTGGTTCCGTCGCGGTAGTAGATGTTGCGTGGCTCCTGAGCCAGCGACGACGGCGAGAAGAGCACCTGCACATCGCCCTTCCATTCGTTCGAACCGCGCTTTGACACGACGTTGATCACGCCACCGGTGGAGCGGCCGTACTCCGCGCCGTAACCGCCGATAAGCACCTGCTCCTGGTCGATCGCGTCATACGGGAGCTGGCGCGAGCTCACGCCCGTGAGGGGGTTGGTGACCTGGAAGCCGTTGATGTAGTAAGCGTTCTCCGATGCCGAGGAGCCGCCGAACGAGAGGGCGTTACCGTAGCCACGGGCGGCGGACGTCGTACCCGGGGCGAGCAGGGCGATCGAGCTGATGGATGTGCGGGCGATCGGCAGTTTGGCCAGCTGGTCGGAGCTAAGCACGGTGCGTGAGTCGACGGAGCTCACGTCGATGCTGGGCAGGCTGTTGGCGGTGACCTGCACGCTACCCAGTTCGGTGGCGTTGCCGGCCGAGGCGGTGGCGGCAAACGATACGTCGGTACCCTGGCTGATCTGGGTCTGGACGTTCTTGTGGGTATCCACGGCGGCGCCGTTGTGCATCAGCGTGACGTCGTAGTTGCCAATCGGCAGCGAGTTGGCGCGGTAGCGGCCGCTGCTGTCGACCGTGATGTCGCGCTTGAGGCCAGTGGCGCTGTTTTCGATGTGGATCACATCACCGGGATTGGCCGAACCGTAGATGGCGCCGGTGGCGTTGCTCTGGGCGAACGCGCCGCCACTGGCGGCAGCCGCGACGGCGAACGCCACGGCCAGTGTGAGTTTGCGGCGCGGCGGAACCGCGATACGCGAGACGGACTGCATGAACCTACCCTCCTAAAGGACGCATGTGACGGATGGCGGAACGAACGGGCCCGCACCCACGCGGCACGTGGGCGTTCGCCGCGGCGGCGGCGTGGGCTGATCGAAATGCACGGCTACGCGGTGCCGTCTGCCTTCTGGTGGGCAGGCGACATCACGCGGTCAAGGCGAGCGGCTAGGCGCACCTTTGGAAGGGACTACAAACCGGAGCGAAGCTGGCATGTTGGATTCCCCAAAAAGACGACAAGAAAGGTTCTGCCGTGTAAGTCGCGCCGTTCCGCTTGTATCCCCTGGAAACGGCTGCGACGGCACCGGATTCCGGCGCGTGAAACGAACGTAAACCTGTGAAATACCTGTAAACAATAGGAATAAATCCTAAGCAGGTAATTACGCACTTCGGCGCAATTGCTTGCGCCCCATCCGACGGAAATGCTTGCTGCTTTTGCGTGCGGCCCGGTAGCGTTCGGGCCATGGACCTCGTCATCACTATTCTCGTCTTGCTCCTGGTTGTCGCGCTCTCCGGCGCGGTCGTCCGGATCCTCCCCTTCCGCTTGCCGCTACCGCTGGTACAGATCGCATTGGGCGCGTTGTTGGCCAGCCTCTTTGGGATGCGTGTGCAGTTCGATCCCGAGCTGTTCTTTCTCCTGTTCATTCCGCCTCTGCTTTTCGCTGACGGCTGGCGAATTCCGAAGCGGGAACTCTTTCTCTTGCGGGGGCCGATCCTCGCGCTGGCTGTTGGCCTCGTCATATTCACGATCATCGGCGTCGGCTACTTCGTACACTGGATGATCCCCACCGTGCCGTTGGCTGTTGCGTTCGCCCTGGCTGCCGTGTTGTCACCGACCGATGCGGTCGCGACGTCATCGGTGACGGGCGGGACGCGCATCCCTCCGCGCCTCATGCATGTTCTTTCCGGTGAGGCGCTCCTCAACGATGCATCTGGCCTGGTGGCCCTGCAGTTTGCCGTCGCGGCGGAAATGACCGGCCACTTCTCGGCCTTGCATGCCGCCCGCGATTTTGCGATCACCGCGTTGGGTGGTGTCGCCGCGGGTGCGCTGGTGGCGTTTACCTTTGGCGCATTCCGTCGGCGCCTGGTGCGCTGGAGCGGCGAGGTAGACCCGGCGAGCCAGGTGGCCATGCTGCTTCTGCTGCCGTTCGCTGCGTACCTGCTGGCCGAGCACTTCGACGTGTCTGGCATCCTCGCCGCGGTGGCGGCGGGCATGTTGATGAACTACACCGATGTCCTCAAGGGCGGGTACGTCGCCATGCGCATGCAGAACAGCGCGGTATGGTCGATGGTGGAGTTCATCTTCAACGGTCTCATCTTCCTGCTGCTGGGCATGCAGTTGCCGGGCATTATCGACGGCGCGAAAACCGACCTGCAGCAGGCTGGTGGGGGTGAGCTCTGGTATCTCGGGGCGTACGTCGTGGCCATTACGCTGGCCCTTGTCATCCTGCGTTTCATCTGGGTGTGGGTATCGCTTCGCTTCGTGCTCATGCGCGCGTTGCACCGGGGTGAACAGCGGCCCAAGGTCGGCACGCGCCTCATGTGGACGGCGGCGCTCGCCGGCGTTCGGGGTGCGATCACTATGGCAGGCGTGCTGTCGCTTCCCTTTTTAAAGGCACCTGGGGTGCCGTTCCCCGTTCGCGATCTGATGATCTTCCTCGCGACGGGCGTCATTCTGTGCACGCTGCTGTTTGGTGCCGTCGGCCTTCCACTATCGGTCAAGGGGCTGAAACTGCCAGGCGAGGATCCCCGGGTGCGCGAAGAGCGCAAGGCGCGGGCACTCACCGCCGAGGCCGCCTTGCGTGGCATTGCCGACGAGCAGAAGAAGGTCGAGGATGCCGGTGATGCCGATGCCATCGCCCTGGCGTCACGCGTCGCGTCGCGTGTGATGGCGGATTATCAGCAGCGGCTGGAAGCAGCAGCGGAAGAAGGTGATGTGCCCGGTAAGGCGCGCGCCGAGGCGGGTACCGAGCGCGTCATGCGCCTCGCCGCCTTGCGGGCGGAACGTCACCAGCTCATCGAACTGCGCCGGGATCATACGATCAACGATGAAACCCTGCGTTCGTTGATGCGCGAAGTCGATCTTGCCGAAGCCGCGCTCACGGGGCTGCACGCAGGGTAGGGTGTTCAGGGGAGGCGGAAGAACCGCTCGGCGGTACGCGTGGAAGCCTCGGTCACGGCCTCGCGCGTTTCACCGCGGTCTTTCGCCACCTCATCACGGATGTGGGCCAGGTACATCGGCTCGTTGCGCCGATCCTTCGGCATGGGCCGCAATGTGCGCGGAAGCAGATAGGGGGCGTCGGTCTCGAGCATGAGCCGGTTGGCGGGGATGAGCTTCACCAGCTCGCGCAGGTGCGCGCCCCGGCGCTCGTCGCAGATCCATCCGGTGATGCCGATGTGGCAATCCAGGTCGAGGTAATCGCGGAGTGCTTCGCCGGTGTCGGTGAAGCAGTGCACGACCGCGGCGGGGACGCGATCACGGTAGCGCTTCAGCAGTGCCAGGAAATCGTGGTGCGCGTCGCGCTGGTGCAGAAACAGCGGCATGCCGAACTCGGCGGCGATGGCCAGCTGCCGTTCGAACACCTCGCGCTGGACCTCGCGCGGCGAATAATTGCGGTTGTAGTCCAGGCCGGTTTCGCCGACCGCACGAACTTCCGGCTGGCTGGCGAGCTGGCGCAGGGTCTCGTCGGTGGCGTCGTCGTAGTCGACGGCATGATGTGGATGCACCCCGGCGGTCGCGAATAACCGCCCCTCGCTCGCTCGCGCCAGCGCCAGCGCGTGCTCGCTGCCTTCGCGCGAGGCGCCCGTGACGATCATGCGGCCTACGCCATGGCTCAAAGCGCGTGCCAGGACAGCGTCCAGATCCGGGCGGAACGACTCGTGAGTCAGGTTCGCGCCGATGTCGATCAAGTCCATGATTTCTTTCGCAAAGTGGTGAGGGGGTGCGTGGCGCTGCCGTGCGTTATCGCCGCGCAAAGCCATGAATTAGAACATATATGGCCGTCCAGACTGCGTTTCCACGGGGTTTGGGTGATAGGCCGTTCGGACGACGCGAAATAACGCGTCAAATTATTGACGGTCGTATTTTCCTGCTGCTAGGTTCCTGCGACGGCTAGCGAAATATCGCCAGGAAGTCGTCGCATGGAGGTTTTTTAGAGGGAGCTCAGATTCTTTTTTGCAGGGGATGCCCGCCATGGGCATCAAAAGGAAGGCGGCCCGCAATCGGCCGCCCAGGCAGTACCACGGGCTAAGGGGTAGTGCAGATGGGAAATCGTATCCTCGCGAGGTCGCTTGTCGCCTCGTTCGTTCTGGCCGTCGCGCCAGGGATCTTCGCCGCAGGGGCCGCCGCGCCCCACGCCACGTTCAACGTCAGCACCTTGCGTGCATCGAGCGGCTACGACCGCTTCATCATCAAGTACCGCGATGGCACCACGCAGCGCACCGATCACGCGGCCGCCGCGCAAGCGGTAAGCGCCGCACTTTCGCGTGCCGCCGCCACGACCAGTTCGTTACGGGCCGGCAAAGCCGCAGCTCCGCTTGCCAGTTACTCGCGCAAGCTAGGCACGGGTGCCGACCTTGTGCGCATCTCGCGCAAGCTATCCGCCACCGAAGCGGATGCGTTGATCCGCCAGATCGCGACTGACCCCGCCGTGGCACACGTCCAGGCCGACGTGATGATGCAGAAGGTGCGTGACATTCCTGCGACTGGCCTGGCCGCCGCAGCGGCGCCGACGCCGGTGGTGGTGAACGACCAGTACTACCAGCGCTACCAGTGGCACTTCCGCGCGCCGGATGGCACCGCCGAAAAGATTGGCTCGGACGCGAGCAGCTACGCGAACAAGGGCGGCAGCAATGTCGCCAATGCGTGGAACCTGTCCGATGGCACCGGCGTCACCGTCGCGGTGCTCGATACGGGCATCACGAACCATCCTGATATCGATCTCTCGCTGGCGGACGCCGGCTACGATTTCATCAGCGATAGCTATGTTTCCGGCCGCGCCACCGATGGGCGCGTCTCCGGTGGCTGGGACCTGGGTGACTGGACCACCGATGACAAGTACCTCGCCACCAACGGCGGTTGCGTCGATGCGAACAACCCGGCTGAAGACTCCAGCTGGCACGGTACGCACGTGTCGGGCAACGTCGCCGAGCTGACCAACAACACCACCGGCATGGCAGGCATCGCCTACAAGGCAAAGGTGCTGCCGGTGCGCGTGCTGGGCCACTGCGGTGGCTACAGCTCCGATATCGCCGATGCGATCGTGTGGGCCTCGGGTGGCCATGTCGATGGCGTGCCGGATAACACGCATCCGGCCCAGGTCATCAACATGAGCCTGGGTGGGGAAGGCAAGTGCAGCGATGACGACGTGACCGCCGACGCGATCACGGGCGCCATCAGTCGGGGTACCACCGTGGTGGTCGCCGCCGGTAACGAGAACGACGACACCGCGAACTATTCGCCGTCGAGCTGCCCTGGCGTGATCGCGGTTGCCTCCAACGGCATCACGGGTAAGCGCGCCTACTACTCAAACTACGGCACGGGCGTGGCGATTTCCGCGCCCGGCGGTGGCGTGTATGCCAACGATGCCGCATCGGGTACGGTCGTTTCGGCCGGCTTCTCGTGGTCGGCCATCAACGACGGTACGCACGAACCCACCACGGCCGATTACGGCGGCATGGCGGGTACCTCGCAGGCGACGCCGCACGTCACCGGTACGGTGGCGCTGATGCTCGCCGCAGTGAAGGGTGCCAACCTGCCGACGCCGACGCCGGCACAGATCCGCACGCTGCTCACTTCCACGGCGCATGCGTTCCCATCCACGCCTGACAAGGCCATCGGTGCGGGCATCGTCGATGCCTACGCCGCGGTAAACAAAGCGCTGGGGAACGACTCGGGCAACCCGGGCGAGCCAGATGTCACGGTCCTCACCAACGGTACGGGCGTAAAGGCCTCGGGCGATGGCTCGGCCAAGGTGTTCTCGATCGTGGTGCCCTCGGGCGCCCGCACGCTGGTGTTCACCACATCCGGTGGCACGGGTGATGTGTCCATCGCCGTGAAGAACGGTACGGCCGGTGCCGAGACGGTATCGGCCAAGAAGGGTACGAACAACGAGACGGTGACGGTCGCGCGGCCGGCAGCGGGCACCTGGTACATCACGGTGACCAGCCCGGCGGCGTACGCCAACGTCAGCGTCCTCGCGCGCTTCGTCGAACCTTGATGGAAATCGCCCGCCGGCCGTGAGCCGGTGGGCAGGGGAAGCCTGGCCAGGGGGCGGGCTTCTCGTCGTGCGCCAGCGAGGGGGTCTTCGCTGGCGTGGCGTGCGGGGAGGGGTCCCTGCCGCCGCATAAGGGAGGTAAGGGCAATGTATTCACGAACACTGGCACAGGCCACGGGCCTGGTGCTGACGGGCGTCTTCACCCTCGCGACAGCGGTACACGCCGCCGAAGCACCGAAGACCGCCGCGCCACAGACGGTCGTCGTACAAGGCGTACAGGTTGCGATCGATCCGGCAACGGGCCGGTTGCGTGAGCCGACCGCCGAGGAGCGTGCGGCGCTGTCGAAAGCATTTGGTGCGCAAAGCGTATCCGCGGCGAAGCTTTCCGCAGGCCAGCCACGCACGGCGGCCGAAGCGAAATCCACCTTCCGCAGCGTGTCGCTCGATAACGGCGTTCGCGCCAAGGCCGTACGCGTGCCGCAGGAGCTGATGAGCAGCGTGGTCGCCGAACGGCAGCCCGATGGCAGCCTCAGCATTCACCACGACGATCACGGCGTACAGGCCGCGCCGAAGGCGCCGGAGGTGGTGAAATGATCCGTCGTAACCTTCTCTTTACCGCCATCGCTGCCGCCGGGCTCTTTTGCGCCATGGGCGCCAGTGCCGCGGAGATCAAGATCGTCAACCAGGATGTCGGCACCGGTAAGGGCCTCGACGATCCGACCCCGGCGACGCCTGTTGGTGGTAACCCGGGCACCACGGTGGGCAAGCAGGCGTTGAACGTCTATCAGTTTGCCGCCGATGTATGGGGTGCCGTGCTGCAGAGCGATGTAACGATCGTCAATAACGCGACGTTCGAAAAGCTTTCCTGCGATGCCACCTCCGGCGTCCTCGGTTCATCGGGTACCACCTACATTTTCTACTTCGACAACACCAGCACGCTGCCGCCGCGCGCGGTACGCAACACCTGGTACCACTCAGCACTGTTTGATGCGCTCAGCGGCGCTGACGGTATCCCCGGTGAGGCGGATATCCAGAGCCAGTTCAATGGTGCGCTCGGCTCAACCGGTTGCCTTGAAGGATCGAAGTGGTACTTCGGCCTCGACGGACAGACCCCGGCGGGTTCGATCAACTTCCTGAACGTCGTACTTCACGAAATGGCCCACGGCCTGGGCTTCTCGGGTTTCAACAGCTTGACGACCGGCTCGCCCTACGTGGGCGACGATGGTGTGGCGCGCCCCGACATCTATTCCACCTTTGTCTTCAACGATACGAAGATGAAGAAGTGGTATGACCTGACCAATGCCGAGCGTGTCACTGCTGCGCTTGACGATGGCAACCTGGTGTTCACCGGTGCGACGGTGAAGGCGGAGGCCCCGCTCGCGCTTGGCCTGCCCGATATCTTCCGTGTCACGGCGCCTGCGGCGGCCGCGGGTGACTACCAGTACGCCCAGGGCGCGTTCGGTCCGCTCGCCACCGCCAGCAACTTCAGCGGCAGCGTGGTGCAGGCGGCGCCGGCGGATGGCTGCGCGGCCATCACGAATGGCTCGGCCATCAGCGGCAAGATCGCGCTGATCGATCGCGGTACCTGCAACTTCACCGACAAGGTGGCCAACGCACAGACGGCAGGTGCGAAGGCGGTGCTCATCGCCAACAACCAGGCCGGTGCGATCACCCCGGGCGGTACGCCCACCACCACGATCAATATCCCGACGATCGCGATCAGCCAGGTCGATGGCAACAAGCTCAAGGCCAACCTCACCGGTCTGACCGGTGCCGTCGGCAAGGGCACGGGACTCGCCGGTGCCGATGCACAGGGCAACGTGCAGTTGTATGCGCCGACGGTGCTTGCACAGGGCTCGTCGTTCTCGCACTACGACACCCGCCTGACCCCGAACGCGATCATGGAATACGCGATCAATCAGGACCTGATGGGCCAGATCGATGTCGACCTGACGCCAGCGCTGTTCAAGGATGAAGGCTGGGGCCTCAACACCACCGGGCAGCTGCTGCTCACCTGCAACACGGGCATCCCGACGCTCGTGCCAGGTGGTGTGATCGTGGGTGCGAACGTCATCTCCAACGCGAAGACCATCGCTGGGGATGCCGCCACGCTTGCGGTCTACCGCACCGGTGTGCGCGCCTATGCCAGCACGCTGGCGAGCTCCGGCCTGATCACGGCCGGCCAGGCAACCAGCCTCAATGCCTGCCTGAGTGATGCGGAAACGCAGAAGCAGTACACGGCGTGGCACGTCGCGATCCCGGATGCCATCGGCCTCGGCAATAACGTGGGCCTTGGCAATCAGTCCGGCGCCGCAGGCAGCACCAAGGTGTATTCGCTTTCCGTGCCAGCGGGGGCGAAGACGCTGACGTTCCGCACGGCGGGTGGCTCGGGCGATGTGTCCATCGCCGTGCAGGCACCGGGCGCGACGGCGTTCACCGCGGTCGCTAACCGCACGGGCAATGCCGAGGTTTACACCAAGGCCAGCCCCGCACAAGGCACCTGGTACCTCCAGGTGACCGGCGTGAAGGCCTACAGCGGCGTCACGGTGCAGGCGGTTTACACGCAGTAAGCGCGACACACCCGGGCCGCCTCGCGCGGCCCGGGTTCCATTGAGGCGGCAGGCACTGGAGGCAGCGCGCGGCGCGCCCCGTCGCTGGCCGCAAATTGCGGCACCCACGGGAGGAAGTTACGTGAATACGATCTACAGCAAGGTATGGAACAAGTCGCTCGGGATCCTGGTCGTTGCATCGGAACATGCACGCGCGAACGGCAAGGGCGGCGCCTCCCGACGCCTCCGCGCCGCCATGTCAGCATTGCCATTGGTAGCGGGTGCGATGCTCGCCGTCGCCAGCCCATCGGCAAACGCCGGCTCATCGCAGAACAACAATGCACAGGCCGGGAATATCTGCAGCGGCTTCTCATCGCTGCTCGCCCCCGTGGCGAAGGGTTACCAGGCGTTCGCCTGCGGTGCGCAGGCCAAGGCGGCCGGTGACTACAGCGTGGCGCTGGGCAATGCCGCTAACGCCAAGGGCGCGTACAGCACCGCCGTTGGCCAGGATGCGCAGGCTTCGGGCGATTTCGCGACGGCCATCGGCCAGGGCGCGCGCGCGACCGCGACCGATACAGTCGCGGTAGGCCAGGGCGCCAACGCTGCCAATACCGCAAGCACGGCGATCGGCCGCGGCGCGCGCGCCATTGCGAACAACTCGGTCGCGCTGGGTTCGGATGCCATCGCCAATCGCGCCAACACCGTTTCCGTGGGCCGCAGCGGGAGCGAGCGCCAGGTGGTGAACGTGGCCGACGGCACGCAGACCACGGATGCTGTGAACAAGCGCCAGCTGGACAAGGTCAATGATCGTGTCACCACGGTCAACGGCCGGGTCGACACCGTCAATGGGCGCGTCGATACCGTCGCCCAGAACGTCACCTCTGTATCCAACCGGGTGAATGCGGTGGATGCAGCGACGGTGGATGCGCAGCACTACTTCAAGGCCAACGGCCTTGCCGACGGAAGCGATGACGCTACCGCAGCCGGGCAGTACTCGACGGCCGCCGGCTCCGGGGCGTTTGCTGGTGGCGCGGGGGATACGGCGGTAGGCGGTGGTGCGTTTGCGAACGGCGGCAACGCGACAGCCACGGGTTACGGATCGGTGGCTACTGGCCAGAACAGCGCGGCCTACGGTGCGGGCGCGCAGGCGAACGGGCCGGGTAGTGTCGCCGTCGGCGGCGTAGCGGTTGATGCGGATGGCAACCCACTCATCACCAACGGCGGCGTGCCGGTGGATACGGGCGCGACTAGTGCAGACGTCGGTGGTACCGCGGTCGGCGCGAGCGCGCAGGCGGGTGGTTTCGCCGCGTCCTCGTTTGGCGTCGGCGCCTATGCGGGTGGTGCGCAATCGGTGGCCGTGGGTGCGGTCGCCAACGCCATCGGTGACTACTCCACCGCGATCGGTACGCAGAGCGCGGCGTTGGGCGTCGCCAGCGTCGCACTCGGTGCCGGCTCGGTCGCGGACCGCGACAACACTGTATCCGTCGGCGATGTGGGGGCGGAGCGACAGATCACCAACGTGGCAGCGGGCACGGAAAACACCGATGCGGCCAACGTAGGCCAGGTAAACGATGCCGTGAATGGCGCGACGCGCTACTTCAAGGCGACCGGCGCGAACGACGGCAGCGACGACGCCACGGCGGTGGGCGATTTCGCCACGGCCTCTGGCTCCGGCGCCTTCGCGGGTGCCAACGGTGCCAGCGCATACGGTAGTGGTTCGTTTGCTTCCGGCGCGAACAGCACGGCGACGGGCTCGGGCGCGACGGCGACCGGCCAGAACAGTGCCGCCTATGGTGCCGGCTCGCAAGCCAACGGACCGGGTAGTGTTGCCGTCGGTGGCGTTGCGGTCGATGCGGATGGCAACCCGCTGATCACAAACGGTGGTGTGCCGGTCGATACCGGCGCGACCAGTGCAGATGTCGGAGGCACCGCCGTCGGTGCTAGCGCCACCGCCAGCGGCTTCGCCGCCTCGGCAGTCGGTGTGGGTGCCTACGCCAGTGGTGCACAGTCGTCGGCCTTCGGTGCGGTAGCCAATGCCCTGGGTGATTACTCCACGGCGGTTGGCACGCAGAGCACGGCGAGCGGAACAAGCAGCACGGCGGTGGGTGAAAGTGCGACCGCGAGCGGTGATGAGAGCACGGTGGTGGGTGGTAGCGCCTTCGGTCTCTTCGTGGCCCAGGCGACCGGCTACGGTTCGTCGGCTTTCGGTGCGGGTGCGTGGGCGACCGCGGATTACGCGACGGCGCTGGGTTGGAACAGCTACGCCGCGGAGACCAATGCGACGGCGGTCGGCGGGCTCGCCTATGCCGCCGGTGCTGACAGCACGGCGGTGGGTGCGAGCAGCGAAGCCTCGGGTGCACGGTCGACCACGACGGGTGCCTCGAGCGCGGCGTTCGGCGATGACAGCACGGCGAACGGCTATAGCGCGATCGCCGATGGCGCGGGTGCGACTAGCATCGGTGCCAGCAGCGTGGCCGATAGCGATTACGCGACGGCGGTAGGCAACGGTGCCAGCGCCAAT